>ERZ860009.934-NODE-934-length-10579-cov-1.629323_pt1 | contig 10579 bp, 10 predicted proteins | sample MGYA00510114_ERZ860009 | MGnify/ENA primary metagenome ERZ860009 (study PRJEB30046, sample SAMN00715177) | human gut metagenome | study: EMG produced TPA metagenomics assembly of the A metagenome-wide association study of gut microbiota in type 2... | reverse complement strand
CCTTATGCGCTGGCAATGCAGCCGGCGTCGGCTCTGCCAGTATGATGACTGCTGCTGTAGGATCTTTAAGCGTTATGTATCCGCAGATGGCGGATCAGATCGCTGCTTTTGGTGCAGCCAGCAATATGCTCTCCGGTCTTGACGGCCTGTATATGTGCATCTGGATGGCTTTGCCGCTGACAGAGTGGCTGTATAAGAAAATCTACCGCTTAAAATACGGTGTTGAACCGACAGGAAAGGATGCTGCAAAATGAAAATCAAAGATACACTGATCGTATTATTTATTGTCGGCGCCATGTCTCTTGTCGCCAACGCTATTGGCACCAAATATACTATCGTGGAAGCAATTCCCGGTCTGCTATTTTTAATCTTTTTGGCAATTGCCGGTGTTGTTCTGGCAAAATATTTGCCGGGACGTATCCCTGCTGTTGCTTATATCGTAACTTTGGGCTGTATCCTGACTTATCCGACTATGCCCGGCAGTGACGTGATCAATGAAGCTGTTAAAAAAGTAGGCTTTTTACAGCTTTGTACTCCGATTCTCGCTTATGCCGGTATCGCTATCGGCAAAGACCTTGATGCTTTTGCCAAAAGCGGCTGGCGGATCGTTGTTGTTGCCTGTGTAGTTTTTACAGGCACTTATATCGGCAGCGCGATTATTGCGCAGACTATCTTGAAGGCACTGGGACAGATTTAATCAGCAGTATTTTCAGGCACTGGCCTTTGGTCAGTGCTTTTTCTTTGACCACGTTACTAAATTTACAGAGGTAAAAGCGAATGAGTTGAATTTATCGGCAAGATAAAGTACAATAGAAGTTAGAATTTTACCATATGGGAGGTATGATTATGGCTGAAGTTTTAGCAAAAACTACATTTTCCAGTGTTATTCACAACAACGAAGTTTGTGATGAAATAGTTAAATGGGGCAATGCTAACGGTTATCCTGTTACGAAAGCAAAATTACAAAATAAATTAGATGCGTATGTAGGGTTTTCGCCTGAGTATATGATTTTGGCAAAACGGCTGCCGCCTATTCCCGGAGGCTGGGATGTGACTGTCGAAAGCTACGAACCCGAAGAACGTATCATTCCGCTCAATGTTAAACCGGAAACAGGAGAGATCAACCGCTTTATCGTTAAAATGATGGAAGAATATGTTAAAGAAGGTCTGAAAATGGAGCTTGCTGAAAATATTTATGAATCTTATGGTACGCACCTGCGTGTTTAAAGGTCGTAGGTCATCCGATTCTCATCAATAATTTTGAAGATTTTATCGAAAATATGCGTTGATTGCCAGAACCTGCGTTTTACGCAGGTTCTTTTATAATTGCAGTCAATATTATACAAGATGGCACGGTAGATTTTTGGTAGGATAAGAAAAAGGAGCCTGCTGTGAAAAATGAAAAACGTTTTGTAAAATATGATAAAGAACTGCAGATAGAAGCCTATTGGTTTCAGGGAATCCTGCAGAAATTCCCGCAGCATTTTCACGAATATTATGTGCTCGGGTTTGTTGAGAAGAGTGGCCTGCGTCATATGTGCTACGATAATGTGGATTATTATATAACTGCCGGTGATGTGCTGCTGTTCAATCCCTGCGTGCCGCATAACTGCGAACCAATGGATAATGATCTGCTTGATCTGCGCTGCCTGAATATTAAACCGGAGATTATGAGTCAGTTTATGCAGGAATTGACAGGCAGTGAGGAAGTGCCGCTGTTTGCCAGCCCTGTTTTACGCGGTGACGAATTGTCTGGATCACTCCTGCGTGAACTGCATCAAATGATTATGCAGGAACGGGAAGACCTGGTGAAGGAAGAAACTTTTTATTTTTTGCTGGAACAGCTTGTTGCTGCCGGTATCAGTAAAACCTCTATCGAGGCGAAAGCCCCGCCTGTACGCAGAGTAACAGAATATCTGCTGGGGCATTATACAGAAAAAGTGACGCTGGAAGAACTGGCAGCTGTGGCTTGTATGAACAAATATTCCCTGCTGCGGCTGTTTACAAAAACGGAAGGTATCACGCCTTATCGTTACCTGGAAACAATAAGGATCGGCAAAGCTAAGGAACTGCTTGCTCAGGACCTGGAGCCTGCTGAGGTTGCATTGATGACCGGCTTTAGCGATCAAAGCCATTTCAGTAAATTTTTTAAAGAGGTCATTGGTCTGACACCAGGGCAATACCGTAATATTTTTAAAGTAAAACAATAGGAGAAGCTATGCAGAATAAAATTTTGATGGGGCATCTTTTTGCTCTTGTAACGATCTTGCTCTGGGGTACGACATTCATTTCAACTAAAGTATTGCTGCGCAGCTTTACTCCGATAGAGATTTTGTTTTTCCGCTTTATTATGGGGCTGATAGTTTTGTTTCTGATCTATCCGTATCGGTTGAAGGTGACTGATAAAAAACAGGAATGGATCTTTGCCGGTGCCGGATTAAGCGGTATTACTTTGTATTATCTGTTTGAAAATATTGCGCTTGTGTATGCTCCTGCGTCTAACGTGGGAGTTATTACGGCCACAGCACCATTTTTTACAGCATTACTGGCCTGTCGTTTTTTGGCAGGCGAAGCTCTGCAGAAAAAATTTATAGTGGGGTTTGTACTGGCGATTGCCGGTATCGCCATGATCAGTTTCAACAGTGCTACACAGCTGCAGATTAATCCTTTAGGAGATTTTCTGGCTTTAGCGGCAGCTGCTACATGGGCAGTTTATGCTGTATTGTCTAAAAAAATCAGTTCATTTGGTTACAATGCCATCCAAAGCACACGGCATACTTTCATGTATGGTTTGGTATTTATGCTGCCGGCACTGCTGTTTATGGATTTTCGCTGGGGTTTTGAGCGGCTGGCTGATCCTGTCAATCTGTTTAATTTGTTGTTTTTAGGTGTCGGAGCGTCGGCGATGTGCTTCGTGACCTGGAATATGGCAGTCAAGCTGCTGGGAGCTATTAAGACCAGTGCCTATATTTATCTGGCACCTGTAGTCACTGTGATTACCTCTGTTATTGTTCTGGATGAGAAAATCACAGCGGTTATCGCCTTCGGTATGCTGTTGACGATGACAGGACTGCTGCTTTCAGGTGATGTTGTAGCTTTGGTCAAAGCAAATATGCGCGGTAGGGGAAAGTAAAATATTTTGTAAAAAGAAAATTTAAAATAACGTCTGCGAAAATGCAGGCGTTATTTTTTATGATATTTATGCCTTATAGGATATATAAAAGCACCCGCAGATAAATCTGCGGGTGCTTTTAAGCAGTTTTTACATATCCTGAATATGGGCTTCAGCTACGTCAAAGTCTTTGACTATAGCAGCATCGGGTTTTTTATCCAGCAGGCTGACAACATAAATAGCCAGAGCTGAAATGATGAAACCGGGAACGATTTCGTAAATACCGGTGTAAGCAAAAAATTCTTTCCAGATAAGCACTGTGCTGCCACCGAAGAAAACGCCTGCAATAGCGCCTTTGATAGTAGTGCGGCGCCAGAAAAGGCTGAACAGTACAAGCGGGCCAAAAGAGGCGCCGAAGCCTGCCCAGGCATATGCTACCAGCTCCAGGATATAGTTGTTGGGGTTGGAAGCCAGCGCTAATGAGCAGCAGGCCACTAAAATTACAGATAAACGGCTGACAAAAACCAGTTCTTTTTCACCGGCATTTTTACGCAGCAGCGCTTGGTAAAAGTCGGTGGAGATTGCTGAAGCTGTTACCAGCAGCTGGCTGGAAGAAGTACTCATGATCGCGCCCAAAATAGCGGAAATGATGATGCCGGCCAGGAAGGAAACGAAGAATTCATTGTTAAGAACCATAAAAACAGTTTCGGCATTGACGCCTGTCAGCGTATCGCCCAACAACACGCGTCCTACAAGTCCGACCGTAACTGCGAAGAACAGTGAAAAGATTACCCAGACCATAGCGATACGGGTTGCCTGAGGGATCTCTTTGGCAGAGCTGATGCCCATAAAGCGTACCAGGATATGCGGCTGGCCGAAGTAACCCAGGCCCCAGGCCAGCAGAGAAATAATTGCCGTAGCGCTTAGTGTGACGCCAGTAGCGTCGGTAAAAAAGCTGAAATAGTTGGCGTTCATATTATAAAGTTTTTCAAAGGCTGTTACCGGACCACCGGCTTTAAAAATACCGGTTACAGGAACGATGATGATCGCAAAGAACATCAGGCAGCCCTGGAAGAAGTCGGTGCGGCAGACCGCTACATAACCGCCGGTAAAGGTGTAAAAAACTACAATGCCTGCGTGATGAGCAGTGATTCAAAATAAGGCAGTCCAAAAACAGTATTGAATAAGCGTCCGCCGGCAACGAAACCGGAAGCTGTATAGATAAGAAAGAAAATAAAAATAAAAATTGCCGAAACGACACGCAGGATTTTTGTTTTATCGCGGAACCGGTTTTCAAAAAAATCCGGTAAAGTGATCGAATCGTTGGCTATTTTGGTATAAACACGCAGCCGCTTAGCCACAAACAGCCAGTTCAGCCAGGTTCCGATTGCCAAGCCGATAGCGATCCAGAATGCGCTGACACCTGCTACATACGCATAGCCCGGCAATCCCATCAGCATCCAGCCGCTCATATCTGAGGCTTCGGCACTCATTGCCGAGACCCATGGCCCTACCTTACGTCCGCCTAAAACATAGCCGGCCAGATCCTGTTCTTTTTTCATATGGAAAATCCCTATGCCGAACAGTGCTAAAAAATACAATCCAAATGCAAAAATGATGCCCCAATCTTGCTGCATCGCGACCCCTCCTCTTTAATTCAACAAAAACAGTATAAATATTATACACTTTTTTTAACCGCAGGTGCAAGAGTCAGCCTTTCCTTGACTGAATACGGCCACTGATATATAATATTTGAAGAAGTTTTGTAGACCGTTCCTTTTATTTATTGAAAGGAAGGTGCAGGCATTGAAGGGCTTGCTCCGTTTCGAACATAGGTTAACGCGGCGAAAGGGAGTAAGCTCTAGTCGTTTTTATGGAGTGAAAAGTGTTATGCAGCCTGTGAAAATACATATTTACAGCCAGTCACACAGTAGCGTAGGGACGGAAAATATCGAGACCACAGCTTACGGGAGACTGGCAGAAAAAAATAATAAATATTATGTTTTTTATGATGAATCTGAAGCAGCAGGTCTGGCAGGCACTAAAACTACTATCAAGTGGGATTATGAGAGAGTCATTATTCTACGCAGCGGCACGGTGGATTGCAGGCAGGAATTTGCCGGAGGTCTGGTCAGTGAAAGTATGTACCGGACTCCATATCTGGCTTTGCCGATGCGGCTGACGACAGAGTATTTATATGTTTACTGCCGCGACAAAGTCTGGCATATCGATTTGGAATATGTTTTAGAACTGGAAGGACAGACACGCAGCAGATTTAAGCTGAAGATGGAAATCGAGGAGGATGTCAAGCGTGAATATGAAGGAAGCACTGGCTGCTGCCATTAAAGCTGCCGCGGTTAAAGCGATTGCCGCCGGTACGATCAAAGAGGGAGACTTGCCGGAGGTATTATTAGAGGTGCCGCCGCAAAAGGAATTTGGTGATTTTGCCACCAATTTTGCCATGCAGTCAGCCCGCGGCTTAAATGCAATCCGCGTTTAGTGGCTCAGGCTGTGATCGACAATCTGGACTGCCATTATGTTGCAAAGGCTGAAATCGCGGGACCGGGGTTTATTAATTTTTATCTGAAACAAAATTGGACAGCCGAACTTTTGGCAAGTATCGTAGCAGCAGGTGCTGATTACGGCAATCTACCTGCCAGAGGCGGCGAAAAGATCCAATTGGAATATGTGAGCGCCAATCCTACCGGACCGCTGCATGTCGGCCATGGACGTGGTGCTGCGGTAGGTTCACTTGCCAATCTTCTGAAAGCGGCAGGCTATGATGTTACCCGTGAATACTATATCAATGATGCCGGCAATCAGATCAATAATCTGGCTGCTTCGGTCAATGCCCGTTATCTGGAAGAGCTTGGTGTGGATGTGGAGTTCCCGGAAAACGGTTATCATGGTTACGACATTGTGGAAACTGCCAAACGCATCGTCAAGATCTACGGCGATAAATTCCTGCATATGGATGAGCAGGAACGTTTGCACGAATTCCGTACGATTGCCTTAAAGAAAAGCTTGCTGCTCTAAAGGAAGATTTGGAAGCCTTTAATGTCACATTTGATGTCTGGTTCAGCGAGCAGACACTGCATGATGCAGATAAGATCAAAGAAGCCTGCGAACTTTTGACGGAACGCGGCTATATGTATGAAAAAGACGGAGCATTGTGGCTGAAAGCTACTGCTTACGGTGATGATAAGGACCGCGTCGTGATCCGTGATAACGGTGTGCCTACTTATTTGGCTGCTGATATTGCTTATCACTGGAATAAATTCAGCCGCGGCTTTGACCGTGTCTCAACCTGTGGGGCGCTGATCACCATGGGTATATCGCCAGAATGAAGGCAGCTGTGGGCGCTTTAGGGTATGATCCCGAGCAGCTGGAAGTTTTGATCCTGCAGATGGTCAGTCTGTACCGCAACGGTGAGCTGGTCAAGATGTCGAAGCGTACGGGTCAGAGCGTCACTTTGAACGAGCTGATCGAAGAAGTCGGTACTGATGCTGCCAGATTCTTTTTTGCTATGCGTTCGATCGACAGCCAGCTAGATTTTGATCTGACCCTGGCTACTGAAAAATCTAATGAAAATCCTGTGTATTATATTCAATATGCACATGCCCGCATTTGCAGTATCATGCGTCAGCTGGCTGAGGAGAATGTTGTTGAAGCGGCTGCTGCCGATTATAATCTGCTGACAGATGCGACAGAGCTGGAACTGATCAAAAAACTGGGCGAATATCAGGAAATGCTGGAGCTTGCGGCTAAAGAACGCGCGGTACACCGTGTGGCGCATTATGTGCACGATCTGGCCGGACTGTTCCATTCCTTCTACAATCAGTGCCGTATCCTGGGTGTGGACCCGGAAGTGCAGCAGGCACGGATCAAGCTGGTACAGGCGACCCGCCATACTATTAAACATGCTTTGAATATTTTGGGCGTATCGGCACCGGAAAGAATGTAATTTTTGGAGATAAAAAGCCATTTTATGAGGAACGGGAGGACAATCATGACGAAATATATTTTTGTAACAGGCGGTGTAGTTTCTTCGCTGGGGAAAGGGATCACAGCGGCTTCGCTTGGACGTTTGCTGAAAAGCCGCGGCTATAAGGTAACGATCCAGAAATTTGATCCTTATATCAATGTTGATCCGGGGACAATGAGCCCTTATCAGCACGGCGAAGTTTTTGTCACCGATGACGGTGCTGAGACCGACCTTGATCTGGGTCATTATGAGCGCTTTATTGATATTAATTTGTCAAAGAGTTCCAATGTGACCGCGGGCAAGATCTATCTGTCCGTTATCAATAAAGAACGCCGGGGCGATTATCTGGGACGTACAGTGCAGGTAATCCCTCACATTACTAATGAAATCAAAGAGCGCGTTTACCGCGTTGGCCGTGATGATAATGCTGATTTTGTTATTACAGAGATCGGCGGTACCGTCGGCGATATTGAAAGCTTGCCGTTCCTTGAAGCTATCCGTCAGGTAAAAAAAGAAGTTGACCGTAACGACGTCTTGTATATCCATGTAACACTTGTTCCTTATATAGCTGCTGCAGGTGAGCTCAAAACCAAGCCGACCCAGCACAGCGTTAAAGAGCTGCGCAGCATCGGCATTTCCCCGGATATCATTGTCTGCCGCAGTGAACGTCCTATTTCCAAAGATATGTGCGAAAAAATGGCTATGTTCTGCGACGTTGATCCGGAAGCTGTAATTCAGAATCTGACCGCGGCAAGTATTTACCAGGTTCCGATGCTGATGGAAGAACAGGGTATGGATTCCATCGTGCTCAAAAAATTGGATATGCCTGATAAACCAAAAGATATGACTTACTGGCATGAAATGGTAGAGCGTATACTGAAGCATTATGACCGCAAAGTAACGATTGCCGTAGTTGGTAAATATGTTGAATTACAGGATGCTTACATCAGTATTACAGAAGCATTGAAACATGCAGCTGTTGCTAATGAAAGCGAACTGAAAATAAAATGGGTAAACGCCGAGAATATCGAAGCGCCTGAAACTGATATGCAGAAAATTATGGAAGGTGTAGATGGTATTTTGGTGCCTGGTGGTTTTGGCGACCGTGGCATAGAAGGAAAAATCAAAGCTGTGCAGTATGCCCGTGAGAACAAGGTCCCGTTCTTTGGTATCTGTCTGGGTATGCAGTGTGCTGTTATCGAATATGCTCGTAATGTCTGCGGTTTGGAAAATGCTAACAGTGCCGAATTTGTAGCTGACTGTAAGTATCCTGTCATTGATCTTATGCCGGAACAGGTAAGTGTAGAAGATAAAGGCGGTACGATGCGTTTAGGTCTTTATCCTTGTAAAGTTTATCCCGGTACTTTGACTGAGAAGGCTTACAAGGAAGAACTTGTTTACGAACGTCATCGTCACCGTTATGAAGTAAACAACGCTTTGCGTGAGCAGATAGTTGACGGCGGTCTGAGAATCGGCGGCACTTTGCCTAACGGACGTCTGGTTGAGATCGTTGAGATCCCGGAGGACAGACATCCCTGGTTCCTGGGTGCACAGTTCCATCCGGAGTTTAAATCCCGTCCCACTAATCCGCACCCATTATTTAGAGATTTCATTGCCGCTGCTTTGCGGGAACAAAAATAAGACTCTGAAGAAAAACCCAAAAGCAGACTGCGAGTCAGTCTGCTTTTTTTGTAAAAGGAGTAGAAAGTATGCTGAAAAAAATTTTTATCAGTGCGATTTTATTGATCGCTGTCCTGTCTTTTGTAGTGTCGCTGCTTTCAGGTAAAAATAATGATGAAAAGGTTATTGCTGCCCCGGCAGACAGGGTAGCAGTCATCAATATCGAAGGGACTATCGTCAGCGGTGAACCGGGCGAGAATATCTGGGGTGAAACTACAGGCGCTTCTTCAGGCCGTCTGATGCGTGAGATCCGTGAGGCGGCTGCCGACAGCAGTGTAAAAGCACTGGTGCTGCGTATCAATTCCCCAGGCGGCAGTGTTACCGCAGCAGAAGAAGTTGGCCGTGAACTGAAACGTTTTAAAGAAACTACTGATAAACCGATCATTACTTCGATGGGCGACAGTGCTGCTTCGGCAGCTTATTGGCTGGCTGCTTACAGCGATACCATTTATGCCAATCCGTCTACTTTGACAGGCAGTATCGGGGTCTATATGCCCTATATGAATACACAGGAACTTTTCAAAAAAATCGGTATCTATACTACTAAAATCAAAAGCGGTCAGTACAAGGATATTATGTCCGCTGACAGACCGATGACTCCGGAAGAACAGCAGATATTACAAAATATGGTCAATCAGATGTTTGAGAATTTTGTCGCCGTGATCGCTGAAGGGCGTAAAATGGATATCACTAAAGTAAAAGCTTTGGCGGACGGACGTGTTTATACCGGTCAGCAGGCTCAGGCAGTCGGGCTTGTCGATGAACTTGGCAATTATTATGACGCTTTGGAGGCAGCAGGTAAAGCCATCGGAGTAGATGGAATACCGGAAATTAAAGAAAACAAGCGTCAAAAACCCTGGGAAGTATTTTTCAGTGCCCAGTTATCTAAAATGATGGTGGGGCAGTTGGAAATGCTGCTGCAAAAAGACGCGGCTGGAATGTCTTCACCGCAGGCGGCGAGGTGATGCCTTATGAGGCGTAAAACCTTTGACGTTTTGTTTGAAACCAGAGATGGCATGCGTTTGTTGGTACAGGAGCGCTGCATGTGGCGCAGCTTGTGGTATTTTGCCTTAAGCGTGGGTCTGTTCAGCGGCGTTGTAACAAATCAGTTGTTTTTAGATCAGGCGCTGTCGGTACGGTTTGCTGTTATTGCGGCCGCTGTTTCCATTGCCGGCGTAGTTTTGTCGATGTATGGTTTTTTGCTGCACGGGTTTTGGAAACTTTAGGAGCCATGGCCGGTGATGCTGTGGGATTGATCTGTCTGCTGGGTTATACGACTTTACCGTTTCTGGTCATGACTCCGGTAGCTTTGCTGGGAACAAAACTGGGCCTGCCGGGGATGCTGGTAGTAGTGGGGGCCTGTATTACAGCGAAGCTGTGGATGCTGTACCTGCTGATCAGAGCCTTACAGGTGGTTTACCTGATAGATTTTAAACGGTCGCTGGCAACTGTAGCATTCAGCTTGTTGCTGCTGTATATCGCTTTTGTGCTGCCGCTGCAGATCGTGTTTGAATTGCTGATGCTTAAGATAAGTTGATAAATTTAACTTAAAATAAAGTAATTTTTATTTTACTCTGCAAGTTACGGCAGAAAGTGATATAATTAATATGATTTTATATGATCGTATCAATAAAGGAGATGGTTGAGGAATGAACAGAGAATTATCCATGGAGTTCGTACGTGTTACCGAAGCTGCAGCAATTGCCTGCGGCCGCAGTGTAGGACGTGGTGATAAAAACGGTGCCGATCAGCTGGCGGTCGACGCTATGCGCAAGGCATTCGATACGGTAAATATCAGCGAC
>ERZ860009.932-NODE-932-length-10587-cov-1.516521_pt1 | contig 10587 bp, 9 predicted proteins | sample MGYA00510114_ERZ860009 | MGnify/ENA primary metagenome ERZ860009 (study PRJEB30046, sample SAMN00715177) | human gut metagenome | study: EMG produced TPA metagenomics assembly of the A metagenome-wide association study of gut microbiota in type 2... | reverse complement strand
ATGGAAGCAATATCTGGTATGATGGCTGGGTAATTCCTAAGTATGCGAAGAATCCGGTGGCTGCCAGCTACTTTATCAACTTTATGTGCCGTCCGGACATTGCGTTGCGTAATATGGATTTCTGTGGATATGTAAGTTCTATCGCTACACCGGAGATTCTGGAAGAGAAAGTGGATACGGCTCTGGATTATTATGCGGATTTAAGTTATTTTTTCGGTCCGGATGCCGACAGCATACAGATTGACAAGATTCAATATCCCGACCGTAAGGTGGTGGAACGCTGCGCTATGATTCGTGACTTCGGAGATAAAACCAAAGAGGTACTGGATATCTGGTCACGCATCAAAGGTGACAACTTGGGGGTAGGCATTACTATTCTGATTTTTGTTGTTGTAGCCTTGATGAGCGGATGGATGATTTATAAGAGATGGCAGCGTTACAGTCGTCAGAAACAACAGAACCGCAGAAGTAGAAGAAAGAGAAAAAAGAATGTGAAGCGGTAAGTTAAAAACACCCGGCAATAAGCGGTGGATGATAAACGAGTGATACGGTTAAAACCGGGCACCGTTTGTCATCCACTGTTTTTTATCCTGCTCTTTTCATGGAACGGATGACGTCTTTCGTTTCTTTATCTACACGCAGCGATTCAATGATTTTCTGCAATGATTTATTGTATGTCCAGTTGTCCAGCTTGCTCTGCTTCAGATATTCCATCGTCTTATCCGGAAATTTAATGAAACAGATCGATATCATCCATGCCATTGCCATACGTGCATAATAGGCTTCATGAGTGAATAAATCGGCATATTCTAACAATGAATCGATATGCTCTTCATCTACATAATGAAACAGCATCACGATTCCGAACCGGATTTCATATTCTTCTTTTGACTTCAGATAAGGCTGGATAAACTGCCATACTGTTTCTTTCCCTTTTCCTACTGCCGTCTTTTTCAGTTCACCTGAGAAGATGTCACATACAGCCCAGTTGTTGATACGCGGGACGAAGAGACGAATATAGTTGATTCGTTCTTCCAGCTCCATTTTAGCAAGTCCGATAATCATTCCCTGTAGCATTGTTTCTTCATAATACTGAGTACGGTTGCTTCAACGAATGTACGCCAGTCTTCTTTCTTGGCGAGTCCTTTAGCCATTATCCGGAGTTGCGGGATGCGTACACCGAGAATATTATCGGCACCGGGAATTAAAGAGGAGTGAAATTCCCTGTATGTAGGGTCTTCCAACGTTTTCAGTTCTTTACGGACGCTTTCTGTTGTTGTCATTAGCTGTAGATTTATTATTGATGCAAATATAAAAAAAAGAGTGCGTCTTCTTTCGCAGACACACTCTCTTTTACATTTTATTCTATAAATAATTAAACAGTCACCTTATTTCTTAGTCATATCAAAAGTAAAGGTGGTAGCCGGAAATGGAAACTCTGCTTCATCTACCGTAACTTCTGCTGCTTGAATAGCAAACTTCAGCTTTTGGCCTTCGTAAGCGTAACTGCCTTTCTCGTCAGCTTTGATTGTCACTTTCACAGTGAGTTTAGGAGTCTCTTCTTCTCCTTCGGTTTTTACTGTCGGCTGTTGTTCCATTGGGATCTCCAATACTAAAGGTTCAGGTGAAAGTTGAAGTAAGATGTTGTCTTTGTTGTCGTTGAAAGCTGCCTGATAGGGAATTTTGTATTCCACATCTCCTACTGCTTTGATGATGGCTTCGGCTGCGTCCGGATCTTCGATAATACTTTTGATCAGATCATCCACCGGAAATTTGCTGATTAATATATGATTATCTTTCAATTCGGCATTTACGGCAACTCCCTCTTCGGCGTCATTGCCTGTGTTCTCTAAAGGAGCAATAGACGCTGTCTGCATTTTACCGGCATAGCTTCCTTCTACATCTTTGAGAGAATATACCGGAATATTTTCATCATCATCATTACTACAAGAAGTAAAGGTGCTTGTCAGCCCCAACGCCATTACCAATAAAACAAAACGACTAAAACAACATACTTTTTTCATTTCAGTTAAAGTTTTCATACTTGTTAAACAAATTAGATTATTAATTCTCAAAATTAAGGTGTACGTACATAGAGTAAATACCGGGAATGGCGGAATACTGCATCAAGGAAATAAAAAAGAAAAAGGTACTCCAGTAGATTTCTCCGTAAATACCGCACTGGAGTACCTCCGGACATACTTTTATATGTCCGTTTTATTCGGATTATTTTTTCTTGATAGATTCTTTAGGTGTGATTCCGAAGTACTCTTTATACCTGTTGCGGAAGTTCTTTACATCCTTCAATCCAATCATTTCCGGTATAGTGCCGACAGGGTATTTCCCGCTTTCTAACAATTCGTGTGCCTTCTCCATTCGAATAGCTTCAATAAAGACAGTGGGAGCTTCACCGGTCAGCGTTTTCCACCTGTTGTAGAATTTAGTTCTGCTCATTCTCAAGTGTGAAGCAATTGCATCGATAGTCAGGTCCTCTTTCTCTATCCGTTCCAGAATATAATCTTTCACTTCATTGATTAATGAGTTTTTAGCACCCTCAGTAGCTTCCTTTATGATTTCTGCTGGTTGTACTTGCAGAAAATGTTCTCCGAATACTTTATATAGGAATGCTTTTCTAAGGAGGCGGCTATTTCTGATAAGAACAGAAATCTCTATCTTTAAATCCTCCACATGAAAGGGGGTATGCATAAATGTATCTGCCAATGACGCTTCCCTTTTACTGCGTTGGTCGGCATCGATATGTGATCCGTAAAGAATGACCGGTATAATGGAGGTCTCTTTAGAAGTCTTCAGTCTTGAAGAAAGCTCATCTCCGCCCATTCCGTTAAGCACCGTATCGCATATTACCAGGTCCGGATGTTCCTCTTTGATATATCCCAATGCGTCCGCTCCATTTCCAAAGCCTCTTACTATGTATTCCTCTGACAAACAGGTTTCCAGATAGAATCTGAACTCTTCATTACTGTCAACCATTATCACGACCGGTCTGGATGATTTTCTCTTCTGCGAACTTTTGTGGAATAAGGTATCAATCTTTTCCTCTTCTACATTCTCCTCTATATGAACCAAACTGCGTTCAGATACATTTTCATAAGCGGCTTTAACAGGAAAACGCAAAGTGATAGTCTGACATGAATTATTGATTAATATTTCTCCATTGCACAGTTCGGTCAGCTTTTTGCATAAAGCACTTTTTGCAAAGTAATATCTGGATTCCGCTTTTTGTTTAAGAAGATACTTTCCAAAGCATTTATAACATTCCATCAGATCGCCTTTTCCGCTATTACCTACTTTAATTTCCCAATATTTATTGTATAAAGATGCATATATGGTAACGTTTTTTGAATATTCAGTATGATCTATAATATTCTTTATGAATTTCTCTATTACGGGAGATATTTTACTTTGATCTATCCATACACTTGCATATTTAAACTCCATTTGAATATCTAATTTTATATGTCTGCTTGCAGCATGATCTTTCAGAGAAGATATTTTATCTTTAAGGAAATTTCCTAATTCATATTCTGCAATATTCATTCTTTTGGAATGAGCGGTTATTTGCTTCAGATCCATTAATCTGGTTAAATGCTCATCGAGGCAATCTATATTGCGAATCGCCAGTGACAGATCCTTTTTGATATTGTCAGGGCAATTCTTGTTATAGGTTGACTTCAAAGGCGTATGAAGCAATGTGATCGGGGTGCGAATGTTTCGGAAGGAATCCATGAAATACTGATTTTCTTCTTTTAAAAAAGCAATTTCTTTCCGCATGGCAAAAGAATGAGACAAGAACCAATACAATAAAAGTATTCCTGCTGTTGAAAATAAAATTGGGAATAATTCACTTTGGGTGGTTGTAACTGTGATAATAGAAGTGTATAATGACGTTATAATTAAATATTTCATATTAATCTGTTTTTTAGTAACGTCACTTGGTGAAATTGATCTATTCCTCTCGTCCGAGTTTGAAGCGAGGAAAAATGCACAGTATTATGGTCTCATGATTGTATATCAATAAGTTCAAATAACATGATCTCAAAATTATTTGTTCTTTGAAGGCTGATATCGGGAATGCGTAGTATATATGTAGAGTTTTAATTCTAATGTTTGAACCCTTTTGAAAGGAATGGGCGAATCTCCTCCAAGTAACAATAATTAATTGATTATTTTTTATTGAATATCTATGTTAAATAGATTGTAAAAGATATAGCTAGGCTGGGAGGTGCCCGCGTTTTGTGTTGGGTACTTTTGGAGTAACTTCCATTTAGTACCAATTCAGACTTTCTCATTTTTAGGTTCTTGGATAATATATACGCATTTTTTTATAATAGAATATTGCTTGTTCTTATGATGTAAATATACGTCATAGTTATAAAAAATTGATGTAATATTTGATTAAAAATAAGGACCTGTTACTTCTAGTATGAAATTTGCGATAAAATGCACTGGGAACTTGTATATTTTTAATATAATGTTATATTTGTTGTTCGTGAAAAATAATATTGGTTTTCTTGTTGGATGCTTTGTGTATAGTTAACTTGTGTTTAAAAAAATCATACTGAGGTCAAAACTGTCATGGAATCCTTTATTTTTAGTCCCGGTTCGGGAGATTGATATGTAGATTTATTGGGGGAAAAGATGGGGAGACATGGAAATTCCATGCATCCCTTGATAATATAGTATGGTTCTATGAAGTATGCTTAATAAATTGGTATAATGCTATATATCTTTTCTTATATTTATCAAGTAGGTTTGAAGCATTCTACCATATGAGTTAATGAATTCTTGCCAGCTATTAGCCGCTTGTTGCTTATGTTTTATTCTGTTGCACTTGTGTAGCTACAGAGGGGCACAACTGTAGCTGACTTGTTACACAAGTCTGCCTGTCTGATTACTCCACTGTAGCTTTATTGTTTCTTTATGATTGGATAGGGGGAATGAAAAAAAGTGCAGTTTTCTCCTATGAAAAAGTGAAAAGTATATAGATGTTTTTTGTAAACTTGTAGAAAAAAGAACTGTTTTTGGGACTTAAAGTGTTGATTAGTAATGCTGTGACATTTTTGCTTTTCCCCTTATAATAATTAGATTAGATACAAAAATGTCACAGCATTCATCTGATTATCCTCGGTTGCTACTTCTCTTCTTTTTTTGCCCGTAACTTTCCCGCCAGTTAATTATATGAGCGTTAGAAGAGCGAGTAGCTTCCGAAGGATATATTATCTAATAAATGTTGTATGAGTAATTCTTCACATGTTTCCTTTACTAAAAAGGAACATGTGAAGAAATACATTACTCTCTCACTTTAAACTACTTCCCCCTCTTTTGTTGAAAGAGGGAGAAGTGTATTTTAATACTTCATCAAGTATGATGCTTTAAATCCTTTGATTAATAATTCTTTGGATAAGAATTACCGTCATAAGTACAAGTAGACTTGAAAGCTCCTTTTGCAACAGCATTTAATGTGGTTACTACATTGTTTGCTCTAAGGTCATAGTAACCAATAGCACCATAACCTTTGCTTGCGACTTGTCCTGCATAAAGTTGAACACTACCAGCAGATTGAGATGTATTCAGATTAATAGTATAAGGTGCAAATTTACTATTCGGCATACCAAAACCTGTGCCCCATGACGGATAGTTGAAGAATGCGTAAATGCCATAATTGATATAACTGTTTACACTTGTAAGTTCACTAGCATAGCCATAATTGAAAGCTGTAATAGTTTTATTTGGCATCTTATTGTGGAGTGCTGTAATCAAATTAGAGAAAGAACCTGTACTTCCTGATGGATAACCGTTCCTGCCATATTCAGCCCATTCGTCATCAAAGTCTACGCCATCTAATCCATATTGGTTAACTGCATTGGTTACTGCCGTGGCGAACTGCTCTGTTTGAGCTGAATTCATGTTTGCGAATCCGAGTCCTGTATGGTCACCTAATAAACCTAGTAATACTTTGATGCCTTTGTCTTGAAGAGGCTTAATCAGAGTATCTTTGTGGTCCAAAATGTACTGTACGTTTGGATTGTTATATAAAGTAGCGTCTGATCCTACACCTCTTATGTTGGCAGCAAACAGAATTACATAATCAAAGAATGGAGCATCATTCATAATGTATGACCCTGCATTAAGAGGATTGATATCATTTACTTCAACGTAAACAATGTTTTTAATGCCTGTGGCTGAACGGGTGACTACTTCAGATTGATTATTATCCGATTGGTTTACTGGCATTTCTTCTTGTGAGCATGCGCAAAATGCAAATATAGCGATAGATGACGCTAAAATTCTATACAAGTTTTTCATAATGTAAATTTTAAAATTGATTTAATGATTTTTCTTTTCTTATAATCAATGCGGAAGATATGACTTTGGCATTGATAGAATACGTGTTTGGTGGAAGTTCCTCCTTCATTGTCTGCTTTTTTATGCGTAAATATTCTGCATCTCCTTTCTCGGTTTGTCCATATTCACAGATGCTTTATAAATATGGATGTTATATCTTAATAATCTTTAGGCATAAGAAGATCATGAATGTTGAGGTATTGGTTTCCGTCTGGAGAGTTAATACCCATTATAAAATACTCTTTTTCCATATCACACAAATTGCACATAGCGCCATAAGCCATATAAGTCGGTGCATAACCTTCCGTTCCTGCAGTAACATAATCTACTCTATTTACTACAAATACATGGTTTATTCCAGCGGTTTCTATTATCGAAGGCGGATTAAAAGGATCTATCACTTCATTTAAAACTATTGCTTCTTCATCTGACATATGTATATCAGTGTTCAAAGCACCCCATTTCTCTTTGTTCAATCCAGCAATAGGGTGCGTCCATTTCCCAGAGTTATCCCAAGGATCAATAATTGTGTTCAATTGATCGCACCAAGCATAATCTACAAGTTCTCCTAATTTTAAATCAGTTTCATTACTAGTGATCCCTTCCGGAGATTCAGAAGTTTGTGTATAGGTTATGATCTTGTTTCCTAGCTTATCTCGTAGAGATGCTACGAATTTGCATAGATTGTTTGAGTAATTAATGTTTTCATTACTTTCTTCATAGGAGAAATTAGCATCATATAGATTGACTCCATCTAAATGATATATATCAATCACTTGTTTTATTCTTTCTACAAATATCATCATTTCTTTTTCTCCCAGATTGGAAAACCCAATTCCTTCTCCGGCTCCCTTAATGGCAAGGCAAACTTTGTGGTCCAACTGTTGTAATGGTACAATGTACTTCTCACGTTTTTTTAGTACGTATGCCAGATCATCTTTTAGATATAAGGATGGCAACTGATTATCGTCTGCCTTGACGGTAGCGAACTGTAGGTTGATTATATCGAATGGATTGTAGTAATCTACTTCTGGTGATGAAAGAGACAGAGATTCAAAATAGAGCTTGTTGAGCAGTAGAGGATTGGTAAATTCGGGATCTACCCCTGCTATCTGAATGAAGTTTTTCTTTATGGCGTTATATTCGGCAGGAGCCATTCCCCATACATTAATTATATAATATAATGTTTTGCGTTCACTAGATATGGCTGGGGAACTATTGTTCTCTTCTACTGTCAGAGGGAGCACATAAATAACAGAATCTTCTATGGCTTCATCATATTTGAAAGCAATAGAGACAGAGTTTGACTGCTGTTCTCCTTTCTCTATTGTCATTTTTCCACTGTTACCTAAATCTACGTATTCTGTTGGATACAGAGGGTAACTCGTTCCGTGCTTCGAATTGAAGTCCAGTACTTTGGATTCGTCTACTTTTACGGTATAATTTCCTGTTTGTGAAGCCGGTTCTGTTAAGCTGATGTGAAATTGATCGCTCAAACTGGCATGGTCCATGTTTATCTGCGGGTTTTCCATCGCATAATTATCGCTTTGTAATATACCCATAGAAAGACCTATACCTCCGGTTTCGGGGAATGTACCGGCATCGATATTAAGATCGTTATTTTCGCAGGCAGTCCCAATAAAACCTGCCGCAAATGCCAGAATCAGTATATGTTTCAATATTTGTTTCATATTTTGATTTTTATAAGTTTCTCATTTCTAATCTTCCCTATTCACTTGCGGAACTTCTATGCCGCTTGGCCATAGTTCCTCATTTTTTACGTCATATTCTTCTTTGCTATTGAAATCTTTCCAATAACGAACAATGTGTGCATCGTTATGATATTTGGAGTAATCCTTGATATCATTGCCGCTTCCTTCATTGAATTTCCAGTAAGCAGCGAGGTGTGCTTCATTTTCCGGATCTTCAATGTCGTACATGTTTTTCCAGATTTCCTGTTGTGTACGTGCTACATCCCAGATACGTGCCTCACAGACATTACCGTTAAGTTGACGGTCGATAAGCCAGCGGTCATTATAAGAACGTCCTATGTAGAAAAGCCAGTCACATCGCTTGCACCGGGAAAACTTTCCTGTTTGCGGTTGGCAAGTTTTATTTCGGAGAATTCGCTGTTGCCATAGTTAGTGCTTCGGCTTTGTTCTTTTCCATTGACGTAGAAAATAATTGTTTTGGTGGCAATGTCGTACGTTAGTGCGAGATGGTACCATTCATTTTCTTTCAGTAATTTGGCTTTGTTGGCTTCGGGGAACTTTCCTGCCGGAGTCTGTATCTGCAACTGTTGACGTGGGAAGCCTGCATCGCCTGCCCGGAAACAGAAATATTGCTCGATGCCCATCAGACTGGAAATGTCTGTATTGGCTTCGTCGAAATTGGATATACGGGTGATTATTTCAAAGGTGACAGCCTTCAAATTGTTCAGATGAGCAGCATTGCCGGCAGGCTCTGTTCCCCATTTGGGTACATAGAATCCGGGAACTTCGACGTAGCAATAGCGTAAGTCAACAGCGGTAGTGATGGCGCTGGAGCGTTTCACTATATACCAGTAGGTGGTTGAGCCATCCAATAGGCCTACACCTTGTGCGGAATTAAGAGACACTGGGCAGAGATATGCTTTATCAATCTCCAATTCTGTCAGGTTTTCAAAATAAATATGTAACGGAGCTGAATTGATTTTGCCTGCGCGTATTGTCATTTCGTTGCTCTCCAATCGGTAATGTTTGGCCGGCAATATATCATAGCTGGTATTATTGCGTGAGTTGTAGGCTTCTACTTGTGAAGGGTCAACTGTTACGTTGACCGTAACATCAGTACCAGCAGGATATGCCAGCCGGGCTGTGAAGCTCTTTTCGCGCTGAATAATCGTTTTGTTGAATGTCATAGTCTCCGACGTTTTACTTTCGGCTACACTTAAATAGACACCGTTGTCGAAGGGGGCGCTTTTACTATAATCGGCATTGTCGCAAGCAGTGACAGCAAGTAACAACATGAAAATTGCGAATCGTATTTTTTGCTTTTTCATCTTAGATTCCTCCTGTGTTTATTTTAAAGGTGAAGGGTTTAAAGTCTGTATGGCACCACGTGTCTCCTTATAGGTGATGTTAGCATGCGAATAATCTGCAGCGACATTCTGTATCATTAAGCCGCCGATAGGCCCGCAGTCTATTACCTGTATGGCGAAGAAAGGCACTTGTGAGACAAGCCCGTCATTATTGTCCGTAGTCATTAGCTCCGGATCGCCGGTAATGAGCAGCTTGTCCGAGGGAATACCTGCATAATAGATAGCTTCATTAATCAGAAGACGTAACTGGCTGGCATTTTTAGAGGAAGTAGTATTGAGTACGTAGCGGGTGAATACATCCCGGTTCGCTTCGGGAATAAAAAGTGGATTACTTTCCAGAAAAAAGATTTTTCCATTTTTTGCTAACGGTGTAATCTTGTCAAGCAGTAACTGACGCATCTCGGCTATACTTGCATTGACTGCTGCGTTATTACCAAGTCCGATGTCACCGGTGTAGGAGATTGAGGCTCCGTCAAGTCCATTGTCGTTAATGGCGGATACCATTTGTTCTAAAGCGGGAGTCAGAAGTGTTTTGATTTCTTGTCCTGAACTTTCTGCATTCTCTTTGATACTGGTCAGGTTGAAACTAAAAAGAATCTTTGTTGCAAAATTAGTCTGCAATACAGGAATGTCTTCCAGATCGGCTGAATTAAGTGTTACCGCATTTTCCAGAATGACGGCATCAATGCTATCCGGCATCGAACGAAGAAAGTCTTTTTCTCCGTCTCCGCTATGTCCATTGTCGAAGCGTACACATACGGCATAGTGTTTGCGACTTTTATAGTTGCGAACAGCTTGTGTGTAACGGGCATATAGTTCAGGGTTCTGACCATCGGGGGTAGTTACTCCGTAGTCCACCTGTTCCGTTTCGGTCCATCGTCACACGATATCCATAGACAGCCTGCACCAATCGTGAGAGTGACGACGGTAAGGAAACTGAATATAAGGTTTTTATTTTTCATATTATCTTAGTTTTTAAAGATTCTTACTTGTTTGCTTTACGATCCCACCATACATGGGTACCACCGGTATCTCCCCCCTGATTATTACTACTTTCCTTTATCAATACATTAATGGCATTGTTAAGGTGGAAAGAATTCTGGGTGTATTCTTCGTTGGGATACATGAGTCGGCGCATGCCG
>ERZ860009.931-NODE-931-length-10592-cov-1.808010_pt1 | contig 10592 bp, 9 predicted proteins | sample MGYA00510114_ERZ860009 | MGnify/ENA primary metagenome ERZ860009 (study PRJEB30046, sample SAMN00715177) | human gut metagenome | study: EMG produced TPA metagenomics assembly of the A metagenome-wide association study of gut microbiota in type 2... | reverse complement strand
GGGCGTCGCGGATATCACTGATGTTGATGTTCATCAGATACAAACCGAACTTGCGAAGTTCCGTGTCGATGTTGTCTTTTACTTTAGACAAGAATTTATCACGGTCGGAGTTCAGCTCTTCGATAGTCATGTCTGCAATCACCAGACGCATCTGACCGTATACTACATCCGTAATCAGGTTCTGTTTGTCATCCATTGTCAGTCCCAGCATACGTTCGGCAGCATTCTGCATCACTTCCGGGTCTGTGCTGATAGCTACGGTGATGGTAGTGGGTACGTCCACACGGATATTTTGGGCAGATAGGGCACCTGTCAGTTTACAGTCTATCTGCAATGGTTTCATAGAAAGGAATTCGTAGCCCTGAATGATCGGCCATACGAAAGCGGCCCCACCGTGATATAACTTGGCTGATTTCTTTTCTCCCCCTGTTTTACCGTATACAACGAGGACTTCGTCACTCTTACATTTACGGTAACGCGACAGGATACCGATAAAAGTAAGCAGAATGACCGCCACTAGTATAGCAGCCATGATTAGCATTTCTTGTGTCATAAAATTGTGTATTTGAATAGTTATTTAATGTATAAAGTTCCGTCTTTGTAGCTGCTGATGATTGTTCTGTCTCGGTCTGATATGCTTTTCCGGTTTCGGAGATCACGTCCACTTCGCGCATGGCGCCGTCCCGGTTTGTCTGTACGGTATATTTGTTATCACTTTGCTTGAAGTAAATGGTACATTCCCGTCCTACCAATTGATCGGTCTCTTCAGACCGGTTCACTTGCTGCAGTTGATAGGCTTTCTTATAAAGGAACCATACGGCAAAGACAAAGAACAGACCTACCAGAATTCCGATTGCATAACTTGCTATATCGGCATTTCCTACGAGGTACATATACCATCCGAATCCGATCCCGAAGTGGGTGAGACCTTTGAAAGATACTACGCTGCTGATATCAGCATCCACGTCCACATCTGCATCTATGTCTCCGAAGAAAATGGATAATACGAATTGAATAAGAAAAATTCCTGTAGTGACGAGGGCGATGATTAGGAAGATGGTATGACTCATAGTAATTCTGTATTAATATAAATGTATCAGTTATAATACTCCAAATATACAGGTTTATAAGAGATAAACAAAGATAATGTGATAAAAAGTAGATATGTTTCGAAAAGTTTTCATTTTCAGATTGCCTCTGTTCAATTACCTGTGTTATCAATATACAATTACTCTTGTATAATTTTGGGACCAATCCGGACTATTGTAACCGTATACGAGGAAAGGATTATTAGGCTTCATGGCTATTACATGTTTTACGTTATACATTTTATGTAATACAAAGAACACAATAAATAATCAGATATGCAAAGAATCACTCACATAAGATATTCATTTCTTGATCTCCCAAAAGCCATTACGACGTCCGTTTTTGCGTTCTATAATACCTCTTTCACTTAAGTTTACGGTCATGGATTTGACGGTTCTCTCAGATTTTCCTATGTGCTGTGCTATTCTTTTTGTGTTGCATTTGGTTTTTCTTTGAGGTAGTTAAGTACGGCTATCTCTTCCAAAGTGCAGTCTAAAGTGCAATTTTTGCACTTTGGGATATCCATATCAGTCTGTTTTGCACTTTGAATGGCTTCCTTTTCGATTTCGTCGATCTGTAGATTCGATTTTTAAGTTCATTTTGTTCGTTGAGAATCAGGTTTCTGAAGAATTTTTCTAAAAATTCGGTCGTGGCATACACACCTTTGGTTAGGTCATTATAGTTAGCTCTGACGAGAGCATTGCGGAAGTACCAAGAATGGTTGGCGAAGGTCTCGTTACTGAAATTGAATCCAAAAGTATGCAGATATTTGATCGTGAATACGGCTGTTGTGCGTGTATTTCCTTCACCAAAGGCGTGTATTTGCCATATTCCAGAAACGAATCGGGCAATATGTCTGATGGCCTCATCTATATTCAGATTTTTATAATCAAAAATCTTTTCTTGAGAGAAATCATATTCCAAGGTTTCGCGGATACTTCCTGCACTGGCATAAAGTACTGTTGCTCCTTTCAGTACCCATTCATTCTTTGTAATATTGTAATCCCGTATTTGTCCGGCATGGCTGAATATGCCTTCAAATAAATGCCGATGAATAGCCAAGTATTCGATAGGTGAGAATGTGAATGTATTCTCCGAAAGGATCTCTGTTATTCTGGCTGAGACCTTATCGGCTTCTTCCGTACGATCTTCGCTAGATGAACGGGCAACCTTTGATTTGTAATAACTATCAACTAATTGTTTGACCTCGTCAATAGTGATATCCCCTTCAATGTGTTGGCGGGCTTTTTCCTTCAAATATTCCGAAGGTTTAAGACCATCAACAGCTGCAGGCCAATGGCTGTTTGCCAAGCGTATCCTTTCTCCCGCTTATGCGGTTCGCTCTGTCTTATGTATTCCTCGAAGTCGTTCATCTTTTACGTTATACATTTTATGTAATACAAAGAACGCAATAAATAATCAGATATGCAAATCATGTGAACTCCTGCGAATCATAACTTATGCTTCCGGTGAATTGTTGTTCACAAACAAAACAAGCTTTGTAAATATAGCTATCATTTTTGCTTCATTGACATGAAGCTATCACTTTGACAAGTTAAAAAGGCTTCTACGGGTTGGAAGCCTTTCTTATGGGCAATGCAATCTGAAGACATTTCGCGAATTATAACTTATGTTTCCATGTTTTCCTGTCAAAATCACCAAATCGTGAAACTTATTTTTCGTCCCATATGATAAAGGCTTCGCATCCTCGCTCGAATTCATCTCTTTCGGGGGTTCCTATAGCACCAAAATCTTCGGTGATCAAGTCTTCTATAGGAGTACATCCATTAATCTTTATTTTTTTATTTGTCATCATCATTTGTTCTCCTTTCATTTTCTTTTTGCACAAAAAATCCCCACCCACTCAGCGCTACTTTCACAAGCTGCCTCTGAGTGGATTGAGGAACACAAACAAAACAAACAATATATTGTGTAATTTCTTACTACGAGTTATGAAGCTTATACTCTTCTACAGTTTTTTATGCTGCAGGGCAATCAAGTACAAGCAGCGAATCTTCACACAGCGTGATGGAACACTTTTCCAAAATACTGAGGTCGATTTCTACTTTTATCCGACCGCAGACATCTTGCACTTTGTGTTTGAAGTCTACAAAGCCTTTCACAAATTTTTCGATTCGGTTGGCTGAATGCTCATAAGCATACCAGCGCCCGTTCTCTTCAAACAGATAGGCTTGGCGCATATCTGATGATTCTAGTTGCAGGATGTCTTTTGGTGTCATAATATTTACTTTTAAGTTTTATTTATTTAACGTCACGAACACAACGAACAAATGAACCAACAGTGCCTTTTGTTATTAAGTCCTTATCTACAGTAAAATGATCATTTTCGTTGAATTTCCAACATGTTCTTGTAAAAGAACCATATCGATAATCATAAGCATCTGTGACTTGGTATTCTACCAAACTCGGATCTTGAAGATAGATAATCATAAGTTCTCTTTGATTAGGTGCTCTCCATGAACCTTATCAGACTTATTAGCATTCTCAAAGTAATTTGTACATACACTACGAGATAGTCCACTGTTTTTTACAAGTGATTCCCAGTTTGTGGGTCTTGGTCTATTATTCGATCCTCCCCATCCGTTGCTGGTCTCTATCCCATCAATTGTCATTCGTTTATTGGCAACTTGGAATGCAGTATAAGGTCTATTGTAAGAACTAAAATTGTGATGTAAATCTAATTCACCATTCTCTATAAATGAGGTACGTATACTTTGCTTATCTAGATAAGCCATCTGGAATGTATAACTATTATTCATATTATATATCTTTCCTTCCTTTTTACTTGTACTATTATATTGGGAACTGATTCCTAAAGTACGTACACATCTAAGCTTTTCGGGGGCTTTTGCATAAAGTATACCTGCAGCGGGACCAAAAGTGGCTCCTTCTTCTGACCACAGTCTTTGCTTATCACTACTAATATAGTGGTAAGTACCATAAGTTCCTATTTCTTTTTTATTATATGTATATGTTCCAGGTTGCTTATCACCATCACCAAATAGTGGAGTTGGTAAGCTTTCTGCACCTAAGAACATTCCAACTAACTGGTTGATGGCAGGCAAGAACCATTTTACTTCTGAGCCGCTGATTTTTCCATCATTGTTTTCATCTCTGTTACGTGCCATGCATGCTTGAATAGCATTTGCTGCATCATTTATTGTAAATGTATTCTTACCATTTGATAGAGTTTCTGTTCCGTAGCTACTTATATTGGTGTTGTTAACTACAGGATAGGTATTCTTATATCCATTTTCTTGAGAACTGCCGTAACTTCCGCTTTCCCATCCATTAGGTACACCTGTTTCATCTATATGTTCCATACCTAGCGCAGTTTTGTCACTATTAAATTTTTCTGTGCTGTAATAGGTTTGGATAGATTTTTGTGTGATCATATATTTCGCACTTGCATAGCTACTTTCTCCATCCGGACTTTTTTGTGGACTAAAGATTAGTAGTGCATAGCGGTCGTCTTTATTAACAAATTCTTCCCAATTTTCGTTCCCCCAATTATTATTAGAGGAAGTTTCTAGCGGATTATTTTCGTAAAAATATTCGTCTACAAATACTGTATAATAATATGTATTATCTTTATTGGTATCTTTCTGGTATTGATCTTCGATATCTGCTTTTAATTCAAACAAGTTAATCAATCCCTTTCCATCTTTTGGATAATTTGCCAATGTAGATTCGTTATTGCAACGTGCAAATCGCAGCCATTTGCAATCATGACCTACTACTGATTTGTCGTCATTATTTGTTTCTCCAAAAGGAGTTTTTACATAGAATTGCAATCCATCTTTCACTTCTGAGTACTTGAATTTTAAAATCAAATATCCATAATGAGCGTCTAGATTATATACAGTAGTCTGTGAGTCTACGATATCACCTTCTGCTCCTGGAGTATTTTCCGGATTTCCCTCCTCTGTTACTTCCGTAACAATATCTTCTACATTATTGATAGTTACATTATATGTATATTTTTTATTTCTTTCATTTTTGAAGTCAGCCGCAACATTATCAACATATCCCAAATGAATGACGTAAGTAACGTCGGCTACTCGTATACCATTGTCATTGTCTGCATTTTCAATTTCCATGTGCGCCTTAATCTCTACAAAGGTCGCATAAGGTTCTACATATTTATATTCTCCTGTATTTTTATGTTCATTAGTTTTGACCTCTTCTTCACGTTGTTTGTAATTCTCGATTGATCTACCTTCATAAGTTTTGGCATTCTTTCGGTTTTCTAACATATAAAAGTCGAAATCATAAATGTTATCAGTTTGTTCTCCAAACCTAATAGAAGATTCTGTATTCTCGTAATCTTCTGCTGTATTACCGACTGCATCAGCGTCTTGAGCTACTATATAAGATTTATTGGGCACATTGTATACTCTCCAACTTTTTGGAGTAAATGTTTTGATCTTTCCTCCATTAGCTTGCATGTTTGGAGTAATCTTGAAGATAATATGTGAGTCCAGACGGGTGAGGCTAATCTTTCCGCTAAGAGTGGTTGACTGTGCCGGAATGTTACAATATCCAGTTTGTGGTTGTGTGCTTCCATCTATATAAGCACCACTCATCACAAGTGCGGGCGACGAACGCTCCACATTCGCTTTGATTGTCAATGCTACAGACAACTTTTTAAAATCGGCTAATGAATTAACGTTCTCTAATGCTGCAGTGATATCACCACCTAGATCGTTACCTTTTACATTGGCTACTGCGTAGATAAGGCTTTCTCCACTAGTTGTTTTTAATGTTAGTGTGCCGGAAGAAACTTTCCCGTTTGCTTGGTTACCTGTAATAACATTCTTAATCAGATCACTGTTATAGTACCCTCCTCCAGTTTTTCTAGCCTGGTCGTTGTTGGCATTGAAGATGAGGACATACAGGTCGTTTACTTGGAATTCTCCTTCATCGCTTAATCCGCGAGTACTGACTTTCTGCATGGAAGGTATAGTGAATTTAAATCCGACCTCTACGGGAACTCCCTCTACAATCTCTGATGATTTATATATTTCTTCATCTGTACAAGCATTAAAAGCTATACAAGCTAATGTCAAGTATGTTATATTTTTTATTAATTTCAATATATTGTTTTGCTTTTTCATCTGATTATCCTCCTTGCATTAATTAAATGACGGAATATTCACAGTTTTTTCTTCCCATATTTTTACTTCATATTCTAAAATAGGATTGACATCTACTTCCACCTTTACATTAGTAATATTGAATACATACATATAGTTACGAAGAACGTCATAATCACTTCCATTTTCACTGAACATAATATCATAGTATTTTATTTGTCCTTTCACTTTTGCTTCTATCTTCAAATAGAGCTGTTCAGCTTTATCTACACCTATGTTCTTATGTTCTGGAATATAGAATTTATTCTCAATATTATTGCCTTGCGTTCCGCTCAGAGAGCCTGCAGACAGAGGTGTTGTTGCTTTAACAACATTGGTTGGGATAGAAGGTTGACCATTCGCATTGGTCGGAGCACAATATCCGCCATTATTGTAATTGTGTAAACTTACATTGGTGATTTCAAAGTTTTCCAATCCTTTACCGTCATTCACCGTTACATTCACTTTGGCAATAGCACGTTGCAATGTAAGTTCTCCTATATTATATTCTCCCGATTGAATGGATGCAATAGTTCCCTCTCCCCACATCGGAATATTTGTTGACCAGTTTTTGCCTTCATAACTATAAACCAATTGTTTATATAAATCAGCTTTACTGTTTCCTTTTGTCATGGTAGGAGATTGCACACCCTTACTTTCCGTATTCACCATTACCACAAAATCCATAGCGGTTCCTGTCATATATGTCTCTGTCAGTTTTCCTTCTACAAAGCGGGTTGCATCTCCGTTGGTGCCGCTTATCAGAATATACTTTACTTTCTCAACGAATTTTCCTCCTACGAAAGTGTATACTTGAACATCGTTAATTGTTCGTTCGCTTGCTAAACCTTCTGATGAGCCATTTATGCCTCGTGTGGAAGAAGTCGGGAAAGTTAATGCGAAATTGACTTTGCCACCTTCTATTAGTACTGCTTGGTCGTTGTTATCGATCGGACAATCACCCATGACTCCGTCTGAGACACACGATGTTGCCATCATGCATAAGATAGCTAGCAGATAATATGTCAAATGAGAGTATTTCATTTTTTGCTTTATTTTAAAGTTCGATATCATTGAGTTGGATGATCCAGTCGTTTACTTGGATTACAGTTTTGATGAGTGCCAATTTCTCATCTACAAAAATCACTAGTTCATATTTATCTTCTCGGTCTAAGTATTCTTGAAGAGAATAATTACGATCTTTATATTTTTCGGCATCTACTTCTTCGAAGTATTTCACCAAGTCGGAACTTTGGAATAATACTTCCTGAGTAGCAGTATTTTTGATTGTCAACTCCGGCTTTTGGCTTTCCACAAGTCTTGCCACGCTCATTTCGCTAACGATACCGTTGTATTGTTTGGCAGGTTCATCTGCAGAACTAAAAGCTCGGGTACTGACTACATCCGATGTGACATTGTATGGCTTGTAAGTCAATAAGTTATCTTCTAATAGCGTGTTGTCATAGTTCATGTAACCATTATTGTCGTATATGGCGCATTCGAAAGTTTTTTGTGTCAAGCGGGTTACAGGTCCTCCTGATTGGTTTACTTGTGCTACAACGACACGGATTGTATTGGTATTTTTTACTAATGAGACTTCGGTGATTTGCTGTCTGCCGCTACGAGTGGTAGTTCCTTTTTTAACCTCTCCATGCCAGAGTGAATGTAGGCTGTTGTCTACTATGTATTGTCCCTTTTCATCCTCGGTGGTGCTGCGAGTAGCTTCTTTGCGTAATGTTTTTACTCTTAATTCGTCAATTTTAGCTTGATTGGGATATAGCAAAGGGACTGCAAATGATTCATCATTTAATCCTGCCCATACCACCAGGTGGTATTGCGAGAGATCTATATCTACGTTCATCGCGTAGGTTTCTTCTCCTAATGGCTCACCTTCATCGGTGTTCTGGAAAACAAGATTGTTATTATCGTCAAAAGCGTAAAGAGTAACAGTTCTTACTTGTTCGGCGAATACATCCTTTTCTTCCATATTGTAGTCATACTTGAACTTGACACAATATTCGATGTCACAATTCTCATGTAATCCAAAATGGAATCACAAGATGTAATTGCCCCAGCCAATATTGTGAATAACAATATGTTATTTGCTTTTTCTTGTATGGTAGTTAGGATTCGTTTCATTGTTTTTACTTTTTATGCTTTTAAAGAGCGGATGTTTTGTTTGAATGTGATACTCTCTTCTTTCGGAGTATAATTTAGGGAGAAGAGACTTCTCCCTAAATTAATTTATTATAGTTGATTAAAGACCAACATTATTGATATGGATAGTCCAAGGAGCTATAGTAACACTCATCATTAATTTCGTTTCATTTTCAGGAGTTGGAGGTACAGGTTTCGGATAACCTAAATCAGCAATAGAAGTAACTTTTAGTTGGTACCAGTTATTGCGAGCGATATTAGCTCCAACACCAAAATGCTCGATAGGTGCTTGATAATAGCATTTTCCTCCTGCATATCTCATGATACTTCTGTTAGCCAAAGCTACGTCGTCATTTTCTCCAATACCAGTAAGATCAACATCTGCACATAATTCTTCCCAATTCTTGTAAATTTGAACTTTCCATGTTTCACCATCACTTTGTAATTTAGGTCTGCTGTAGAATGTTCCTGCTATTTCTTGATTTCCGTCATTTTCGAAGAAAACTTGTCCTTGATAAAGAACGCTGGTGCTAGTTGCTGTATTCCATTCACTACCTAAATTTTCGAGTACGTATGTTGTTCCTGTTGCATTCAACCATCTGTAATCAGTCTCACTTACTTCACCTGTTTTATATGGGTGTAAGAATGACGACCATGCTGCATTTCTACCACCAAGTACATAAGAATCGTCAGCTAGATTAGTGTATGTATGGCTCAAAATTTGTACATACACCTTTGGTCCTACGAAAGTGGGAGTTGTTAATTCATATTTGTTGTCTATAGAGCGCTTTGTCTCTTCTGTTAATTTTGCACTGATTCGTTCAACGCTAATGTTTGCTGTATTGGTATCTGTTCCACCTACAATTGCTTTTATTACAGTAGGTTCTCCATTAACATTGCTCATCATAAAATTACCAGATTTAGCTATTGTTTCAGCTATATAATCCAAACCTTCACTTGGTAATTTTTGTTTTCCAACCTTTAAATTCTCCAAACCAGTTGTTGGTATCTCCATAATAGGATTAATAAATGCGTAAACCTTTACATTGTTTCCTGCTTCAACTTGGAATTTCTCTGTGCTGTATATTCTAGCACCACTTTCAGTTTGTTGACCAAAGGTTAATCCTTTTACAACAATTCTTTTGTTTGTTTCAGTGTACTCTAAAACTGCTGTAATTTCAGTAGCTGCATACTCAATATCTATACCTGCATTTGTGCCACCATCTGATACAACTCTAGTTGTGGGAAACTGGAAATTGATTTGCATTGCTGCATTTTCACCATTTGTTTGGATTCCATCATTGTCAATGATTTCGTCATTGCTACAAGCTGTCATGGCTGCTACTGCCAAACCTGCTAATAATAAATTCTTTACTTTCATTTTAGTTTTGATTTTAATGTGTGATGCTATAATTCTTTTTTTTAGGGTTTGCATATTATACTATGTATGTATAATACGCTAATTGTTTTTTCTTTTTTTTAGGAGAGTCATCTAAAGGATGAGGGTCGTTTGTTTTGTTAAAACATCATTTTCTTTTTAATAGGAAGCCCTTATATTATATAAGGAAAAAGAAGTAACTTCCGAGAGGAATGATTTTGTTTGTTTCTAATAGGCAATGTTTCTTTAATTGTTTATATACTAATTTTATTGTTTTGTTCTTTTGTTTGTTTCGCAAGAAACTTTTGTTCCTTATCGACATTGCAAAGGTATGGGAGAAATGCGAAATCGTTAATTGGTGTTTTTTTCAATTTTGAAGGTGAATTTTTCAATCTTTTAAATGGTCTTTTGAAATGGGTGAATTGATCGTTTTTTGAATGATTTTTTGGTTAAATGAATGTTTTGCCGCCTATGTTTTCTATTTACCGCTGTTGTTGTTTTATTATTTTCTTCAACTATTTTAGATATAGCGAATAGAATTTGCAGCTAATGTATGGGGAGTTAGTGAAATTGTGTTTCGTTCATTCCGTTTTGAATGATTTACTACTGCTTTGCATCACATTGAGAATTACAGTACCGATTAGGGTTCAGATTGTTCAGCTTTATCATGAACCTCCTTGTTCATCGATATTCCGGCTGAAAGTACTATCCTAAAAACTGGAAATATCGCTTTCAGTGCTTTCAGCCGTGTTACCAAATTCAATCATCGTCTTACCACCAAATATACATTCCCATATTCCGTATGCTTCCTG
>ERZ860009.930-NODE-930-length-10606-cov-1.649701_pt1 | contig 10606 bp, 11 predicted proteins | sample MGYA00510114_ERZ860009 | MGnify/ENA primary metagenome ERZ860009 (study PRJEB30046, sample SAMN00715177) | human gut metagenome | study: EMG produced TPA metagenomics assembly of the A metagenome-wide association study of gut microbiota in type 2... | reverse complement strand
TATATCTTCCAGACTTTCCTGTATGCTGCCATTATGAGCCGGCAGCAGTCTCTGAAAGTAGCTCCTTCTCTTCTCTACATCCATCGGGCAGCCTCTGAAAGCTATTCGCCCGTCATTGAAATGGGAGAGCCACGCCAACCGAAGATTCCGGTCAACAACTTTGCCTTTTTTGAAGATGAATTCCGAGAACGTCTGCAAAGACTATTAAAAGAAATATTCGATGAGAATGAGCCTTTCACACAGACAGAAGATACAAAGAAATGTGCTTATTGTGATTTTAAAGCCATTTGTAAACGATAAAATGCTGAAAGAATAATTTATAACTATCAAACAAAACCTGTCCTGTTATTCTGAGCTGTCACTACTTCTCTAAAGTAATGTGCTTAGAAAACAGAACAGGTTTTTATCTTATATCGAACTTATATTAGCTTTCCAACAACGGAATCGAGAAACTGAACGTAGAACCTTCTCCTTTCTTCGAAGTGAACCAGAGCTCACCTCCGTTCTTAGTAACAAAGTCCTTACAGGCAGCAGTCCGAGTCCCGAACCTTCTTCATTATTTGTACCGAAAGTACTGAAATGCGTATCGGTATGCAACAATTTCTTCTGATTTTCTTCATCAATACCACACCCGCTATCCTTCACGCTAACTATCGCCATGCTATCTTCTTCTCTCAGTGATACCAAGACTTCCGATCCCTCGTTACTGAACTTGATTGCATTACTTATCAAGTTACGGATAACCGTCTTAATCATATCAATATCCGCACGTACTTCCATACGATCTTCAGGTATTTCCACAGCAATGTGGATATTCTTCAGCCCGGCTACCATTGTAAAGATCTCGCTCACTCCTTCCACTACTTCTACCATATCGATATTCTGGTAAACAACTTTCAGCTTACCAATCTGACTCTTCGTCCACTTCAATAAGTTGTCGAGTAAGGAAAATACATCCTCTGTTGTCTGATTGGCCATTGTCAGCAGTTCATACATTTCAGAGCCGATAGTTTCACTCGGTAAGTTCAGAATCAGCATATTGAGCACCATCTTAATAGAGCCCATAGGCGAACGCAGGTCGTGTGCAATCACAGAGTAGAGTTTATCACGTCCTATGATAGTCTTGCGCAACTCTTCTGTTTGTGCTATGATAATTCGTTTGGCTGCCACCAACGAGATCTGATGCGTTACACGAATAATCAGTTCCTCTTTATTAAACGGTTTGGAAATAAAATCGTTACCGCCCACCTGAAATCCTTTCACGATATCCGCCGTACTATTCAAAGCAGTAAGAAAGATCACTGGAATTTCGCTCATTTCTTCATCGGCCTTCATTTGCTGGGCTACTTCGAAACCGCTGATATCCGGCATCATCACATCCAGCAACACAAGATCAGGTTTTTCTTTCTTCACCTGCTCCAAAGCCTGAGTTCCATTGCCTGCTGTTACAATATTGAACTTCTCATTGGTCAGAAGCACCTTCAGCAGAAGGACATTTGAAATTACGTCGTCCACAATAAGGACCTTATATTCGGAAGGATTAATTTCCACATTCATATCATTCTATTTTTTATGTTACATCAGACATTTTTAAAATACTCAATCATACGCTTCAGCCCATCTTCCAGCTCGACGGTAGGCTGCCATCCTAGTTTCTCTTTTGCCAGTTTTATATCTGGCTGACGCTGTTTCGGATCATCGGTCGGCAGAGGTTTAAAAACTATCTTCGAAGTAGAGCCAGTCATCCGGATCACTCTTTCCGCCAATTCAAGAACCGGAAACTCATTCGGATTTCCAATATTTATCGGACCCGTAAAGTCATCTTCCGTATCCATCATCCGCACCATTCCTTCTATCAGGTCATCGATATACTGAAAACTGCGTGTCTGTTTCCCATCACCATATATCGTGATATCTTCATTATTCAGCGCCTGTATGATAAAGTTTGAGACCACACGACCATCATTAGGAAGCATTCTCGGACCATAAGTATTAAAGATACGAATGATCTTGATGCGAGTCTGATTCTGGCGGTAGTAATCCATAAACAAGGTTTCAGCACATCTCTTTCCTTCATCATAACATGAGCGATAACCTACCGGATTCACATTTCCCCAATAGCTTTCCGGCTGAGGATGAATAATTGGATCACCATACACTTCGCTAGTGGAGGCTTGCAGTATTTTGGCATCCAGTCTCATTGCCAATCCCAGCATATTAATAGCCCCATCACAGATGTTTTGGCAGTTTGAATCGGATCATGTTGGTAATGAATGGGTGACGCCGGACAAGCCAGATTGTAAATTTCATCCACTTCGGCAGAATAAGGATAAGTAACGTCGTGTCTTACAACTTCAAAATGATGGTTTCCCATCAAATGCTTTATATTGTCCTTAGAACCTGTAAAGAAGTTATCCAAACATATAACGTCGTGTCCCTCATTTACAAGTCGAGTACAAAGATGCGAGCCTATAAATCCAGCCCCGCCACTTACCAATATTCTTTTCATCTTCTAATTTTAACTATTGTTTTTCAGAGAAGAGAACTTCCCCGTCTTGTTTATAGAGGCAAATGTAAACGATTTGCTCATAATATACAATTTTAAAGGTGGATATTTTTTAAGAAAAGCAAAAATAAAATAGTTTCAGTTTCCGAAACAACTTTCCTGTGTCAAGTGTTATTAATAGAAACAAACCACTAATTCAATAGGATTATGATAATGAATGAACTTAATACAAACCTGATAGAAGCGGCCAAAGAAAAGTTCCCTGCAAAAGGACAATTGGCAAATATATTAATGGATACCCTTTATATGGGTAAGGAAGCTATCTACCGGAGGCTGCGTGGCGAAGTCCCCTTTACATTTCAGGAAGCAGCCATTATTTCAAAAGAACTGGGGATATCCCTGGACAGAATTGCCGGAGTTAGCTTCAGCAACAATGCAATGTTCGATATCAATGTAGTAGATCATGGCAACCCCTTCGAAACTTACTATGATTTCCTCAACAAGCACGTCAAGTTATTCCATACGCTGCGGGAAGATCCGAATGCCTCATTAGGTACAGCCTCCAATGTAATTCCGCAGACACTATATCTGAAGCACGAACTTCTGGCCAAGTTCCGTTTCTTCAAGTGGATGTATCAGAATGAACATATTAAGTGCAAACATTTCGAAGAACTGGAGATTCCTCAAAAGATAATCAATGTCCAGCAAGATTTTGCGAAACTTTCGCATCATATTCATTCTACCGATTACATTTGGGACAGCATGGTTTTTCTTCATCTTATCAATGATATACAGTATTTTTCCGACATACATCTCATTTCAGACGAAATGAAGCAAAATCTGAAAGAAGAATTGCTGATACTTACAGATGAGTTGGAAAGGCTTGCTATAAAAGGAAAGACAGACTTTGGTAATGATGTGCATATTTATGTGTCACAAATCAACTTCGAGGCGACTTACAGTTATCTCGAGACAAGTACACTACAACTTAGTCTGATACGTGTTTATTCCATTAATTCACTCACTACACAGGACGTTCAGATGTTTCAAAGTCTGAAAGAATGGATTCAGTCATTAAAGAAATTCTCTACACTCATCTCAGAAAGTGGTGAGATGCAACGCATCCAATTCTTTAATCAACAGCGCGAAATCATTGATGCTCTATAGAGTTCTTCCTAATTTCGATAATCGAAACTAACTGAATTTTATAATTCCAAATCATGAAAGTAGACAAGCTTATTGCCTACTTTTTTCCATTATACGTTCTTTTTCTATCTCTATTCTATCAAATGAGAAAAAGCTCTTACTCTCAGAACTGTTTTCCCACACAAAACTCTCGTTTACATGCCGTAATTTTGCATAGAATGTATCACATAAAGTATTAACGTATATAAAAGAGAACAAACAATGAAAAATGGTATTGTAAACGAGTTGATTACTGCAATGAAAGAACGGATCCCCAAAGGACAAAATCTTGCCAATTCTCTGGCAGACATTTTGTATATGGGTAAAGAAGCCGTCTATCGCAGACTACGGGGTGAAGTAGCTTTTACTATCGACGAAGTAGCCCTTCTGTCTAAAAAACTGGGGATTTCTATTGATCAGATTATAGGTAACCACCTTTCCAATAGAGTTACTTTTGATATGAACCTGCTGCATTCGCCCAACACTTTAGAAAGTTATTATGAGATTATCAGCCGTTATCAGCAGATATTCGATTATGTGAAAGGAGACGATACGACGGAAGTATATACAGCTTCCAATCTTCTTCCCTTCACTCTTTATTCATCTTACGAATACATGTCTAAGTTCCGCCTTTGCCGATGGATTTATCAGAACGGGCAAATGAAAACACCGAACTCACTGGCAGAGATGCAGGTAGAAGACAGAATCGTGAAAGCGCATAATAAGCTGAGTGAAAGTGTAAAGCAATGTCGGAAGACCTATTTTATCTGGGATAGCAACATCTTTCTTTCCTTTGTCAAAGAGATCAAGTATTTCGCAAGTCTGAATCTGATTACGGAAGACGACGTGGCACACCTGAAAGATGAACTCTACCAATTGCTTTCAGTCATGGAGACACTATCTGTTAAGGGAGAATTCAGTGAGGGGCGAAAAGTCTCTTTCTATCTCTCAAACATTGATTTCGAAGCGACTTACACCTACATAGAGAAACAAGACTACCAAGTCAGTTTGCTCCGGGTGTATTCCATCAATTCGATGGATTCGCAAAGTCCGCAAATCTGTCAGATACAGCGGAACTGGATTCAATCATTGAAACGACATTCCACACTAATTTCAGAAAGTGGAGAAGCCCAGCGTATCGAGTTCCTGCAAAAGCAACGTACAGTGATTGATACTCTCTAAAGTACAAACAGCCCGGATCATTATCGACCCGGGCTGTTCTCCCTTCAGGATACTACTATTTATCCTGTCCCACTAATAATAGTTCCCCACTATTCTTAGATCATTCTATTGATTCTCTTCCTGAATGCGATGCACCCATCCATTGACAACAATCTGTACAGCAAGCCATGATTCAGACAAGAAAAAGATTATATGATAGTTGCTCTGTCGATCCAGATATTCTTGTGTGCTCAGATTTTTACCCTCCGCATTGGTCATAGCAAGATAATCAATCAGATTTATATCGAACACTCTCTTTCCGGATGCTTTTTCAGTAAGCACCAAACGAGTTTTCCGGTCTTCCATCAGTCTCATTGTATTCATGTCTACATAGGCAGTCGCAGGATCCTTCTGTTCCATATAGTAAGGTCGGAAACTCAACACATCATCATCCAGTAATGAATTATCATGTCCCAGATGTCCATTAGATTCTATAATCTCATAGTCATAGTCATTCATATCCAGTGTCCAGCTGCCTGTATAAGACTGGAAGCCAAATCGTACGATTTTTGTATCTCTGATCAGATTTATCGTCTCAGTCTGGTGGACGGTCCCATCGAAGTTGACATTGATGACTTCACCATACCAGAGCGTTTCCATCCTTTTATTGATGATGAGAGAGGCTTCACGTTTTAGTTTCAATTTTAAATCCGTAAGAGTAGAGACACCAGGTGTCAATGAAGTGATATCATATGAATCACGTGCACCGGCCCATGCCATAAACTGATATTGTCCGACAGGAAGTTCAACTTCCATCAGATAATTGCCGGTAGACAATGCACTTCCCTCTTCAGCTTGTTTAAACAGATATTTCCCATTCTTATCAAATACATAAAGTTCTACTTTATCTACCTGAGCATGAAACGCATCCGCAAACTCATGTTATAGTCATACTTGAACTTCACTGACAAGCGGCATTCCGGCAGGTCTTCATTAAAGCTGTCGCATGAAGCTACTATCCCGGAACTCATCAACAGAATACCTAAGGCAACGTAACATATAAGGCTTTTTAGATTCATATTTTCCTTTTTTTCAATTATATATAGAGGAAAAGAAATAATCTCTTTTCTCGTTATTTCCTAATTCAGAGGATAGAATACTTTATTGATTCCATCAAAAGTAATATCCCGAAATTTTAAAAAGTTTTCGGCAACTTTGAAAATATTGGGAGTAAAGTTGTGGGAGAGTTTCTCCCACAACTTTTATTTGAAAAATCTATTTCTATTACTAATTCCGAATTACATAATTTCCTCTTGAGTATACCAAGTCCAAGGATTAGGTATAATTTCAATAGACAACCAACCTTCGTCACTCTCATCCGGCGTTCCTTCGTCCGGATCCGGAATAGCCGGATATCCTGGATTGTTAAACTTCTTAACATTGATATCGTAAACAGAGTTACGAACAACTCCAAATTCACCTAATTCATTTGTTACAGCACTGGTATCATCATGTTTGATCATAATTTTGTAGTAACTTACAGCACCTACATAATAAGTAAGACCTGTTACAGTTATAGCTCTGTCTTTAGCTGCAACATTTCCTACATTAGCTTTTGTTGCTTTAAAATCGTCAACAAGACTGGTAATAGCTGTAGCATCAGCTGTAGCAGGAAGGCTAATTTCACCTACACCAACAGCAGCTAAATATCTATTATACGCAGTAGTACGAGCAGTCGGGAAGGTAGTAGGCTCTTTATCAGCATATTTAGCTTTCAATTCTGCCTCAATCCACTCCATTAATGTAGCAAAAGTATAGAAGCCACCATTGATTAACATCCAGTCACCGACAAGTTTCGGATCTGTTTCCTGAGCTGTAGATGGAGTACCATCATTTGGCGCAGGTCTGCCATATTCAGACGGAATGAATTTAGCCTTCAACAGTACATGTGTAGTATAAGCATGTACATTATGAGTTGCAGTCTGCGTATTTTCAAGACAATATTCAGCAACTTTATTCACCGTAGTTGTAGGATCATTCCAAATTGAAGGAGCTGAAGTACTGGTATAAGCATTATAGTTAGCCAAAGCTTGAGTACTATAGTTAGGGTCAACTCTGTATGAACCGATCTTATACTGGTCAAACGGAGTAATACATGTACCACGAGCACCTAAAGGTTTATTAGCAGGAGTCTCATTCCAAGTCAACGTTCTCTTAGATACAGGGAAGAATGTCTTGTTAGTAGCATTCAACACCCATCCCGCATCCGAAATAGTTGCCTTTGCATCAGAATCAGCAGTAACATATACACGAACTTTTGATACAACACGGTCAATTCTGATAGATATTGGATTATTAGTAGCTGCTGTCTCAGTTGCATAAAGAGCCAAATCGACAGGAGCACCAAATGTCCCTGAAGCTTCATTTTCATCTGAAGGTTCCAACGAACCCTTAGCGTTAGACATCATAAATTTACCAGCAGTTGTCATAGAAGCCGAAGTATCGTCAAGAGCTGCATTTACTGTTGCATAAGTCGTTCCAACAGGCCATTTTTGATCTGTCTCACTAGCAGTCTTTGCTTCAAATTTAGGAGATGGATTCGCAATAATCAATATTCGTTTAGAAGTTGCAGGGACTTTAAAAGCCTTACCTGCAGCCCCACTAGGAATACCATTGGCATCAAGACCAGCTTCGTCATTATCCAATGTCAAGTCAGCAGTTACAGTTGCAGCATCCTCATTCGCATTTGCCGTAAAGAATATGGCACGCACTGTAGTGATTTTTGATTCGTCCTCTGTTGCAGCTTCCTGATTCGGGTTATGCAATCCACGAGTTTGTACCGGAGTCTTTACAGCTAATGCCACCCATGCGTCTCCTGTCGGGTCTGTCACCAATTGATTATCATCACCTGGATTCCCAGTCGGCACTAAATCTTCGTTACTACAAGCAGCAAAAGCCACAGCAGCAAGCGCTAACATAAAAAAATTCTTTTTCTTCATTGTTTTTACAAATTAATAAAAGCGTTTGTAACTAGTTTATTTATCCCTATTTTCTATTTTTTCTATTTCAGCTGCATTCGTTTTTTTCTTAGCCAGTTCCTCCAAATTCTGTCCGGCAGCTTGCAGACCCGATTTGGCTGCGGCTTTCAAATATTCTTCCGCATGTTCATACTCTCCTTTTAATAACATTAATACACCCATAGCATTGCTATACTCAGGCAGCTGCTTATTGACATTTACCATATTCAGATAGCGTTCCGCAGATACCAAGTCATTACGCGAAAGAGCAGCAGCGGCAGCATTAATACTGGCGATCTCATCCTTCGGATACATTCGGACCGCAGTCTCGAACACATCGATGAATTCCTGAGAACCCTTCGGATAGCTGTTGGCAACCATAAACATTTCATTCAGGCTCAGATTCTGAGGACGTGTCTTTATGATCTCTTTCGCTTCGTCCAGATTAAAGTTCTTAATCTCATAATTCACCTTACAAATAGCCACACGAAGACTTGGGAATATATATTTCAACATATATCGATAAGGTACTCCGCCACGAAGCTGCATCAACTTAGCTTCCCTACCTTTTTCAACAGGGATATCATTGATAATATTCAGCGCTTCATCTTTATATTCAAAATCAATCGTATCCAGCGCCTTCACCAGTCCATCCCAGTTTTCACCACCAAAGATGATATAATACTGATTTCTCGAGAAATCGTATCTGGATGCCAGATAATCACGTAGCGCCATCGCACGTCCTTCGGACAGACGTTTGTTATTTGCCAATGATCCTTCAGGTGAAGCATAGCCTACAATATCCAATTTGTTTACCTTGATACTAGGATCAGACTTCAATTCATCAATCATCGCACGGATCTTAGCCAGCTCCTTCGGGTTATTCATATATTCCGGACGAATATTAATCTTGTTCACCTCGAAGTCGAGGAAACATTCCGCCTGTATATCACGGCTCTTCACTTCTTCCGCTTTAGGCTGCAAATAGGCAAAGAAAGGTGTTACCACGTAAGGTACTAATATACGTTCCAGTTCAATATCCCCAAGTGGTTCCACATCCATCAGCTGAATTTCACCGCAGCCGCATTCGTCGCGCTGTACGTCCACCCGGGCATCGTCCATCCACGATTCGTAAGGCAATATATATCTGTATCGAATCGTATCATTTCTTTTCTTGCTACCCTTTTCCACCACATAAGGTTTTTCGTAGCTATCCTTCTCCTTCGCACTCATCAATGAAAGCCAGCGTTCATACGCCAGGTATTCATTATGTCCCTTGATGGATACTTTCGGAAGATTGTAAGTATGTGCAGGAGCAACCAGTTGCGGAATAAAATCCACTCCGTGTGCCGATTTGACCTTTACATCCTCCAGAACGAAGTCAATATTTATATAAACCGATTTACCGCGCTGTTCCAACTGTACCGGTACTACAGAGATAACCCCGTCATAAGAGCGTGTCTGGGCAACTGCCGGATTTATATTCTGACATAAGATAGCCAATACACACACGATGAATTGTATACTTCTGTTCATCATTCTATTCTACTTTATTTAATTACGTAAATAAGTGACACACTCGCTTTGGTGGGACCGAAATAGTTTTTACTGCTGTCTTTCAGTTTGGTACCACACGCCCTGCCGGATATTTGTCATATACAATATGTGCATACCCCACTCCTACCGATGCTTCGATGCTCCAGCGTTTCTTCAGAATCCATGAATGACCGACGGAAACACCCCCGCCATACAGATATCCCTGATAGCGGCTATTCTGCATATTCTCACTAATAAACGACCAGTCCGGGAACCCACCGACATTGAAGTCCGCATAATGTCCATGCACTCCGATGAAGTACGTCTGAACCTCTCACAAAACCAGTAGCGGACTTCTGGCTGTATTCCCCAATGGCGCAGACGTCTTCCGTTGTCCGGCTTCCAGGGATTATAGTTCACCGGAACGTCCAGAGTCCACTTACGTGCCAGTCCGAATTCCAGCCCGAGATTCATGGTAGTCGTAGCGTCATATAGAAGGTTGCTTTTAAGCGCAACTTTCTGAGCTTTACTCTCGATAAAACATCCGAGCACCAATACTATGAGTATACTAACTTTCTTCATTTATCTTACGTTTATTAATTACCCTTTTGAGTGATATCAATTTTGATACGCTTCACCGTACTTTCACCTGTATATAAACTACCGGGCATAATTGTTGTCAGATACACGATACCGTTTCTCGTTGTTGAAGCCGTATTAGGCATTATTTTAATATAGATATGCCCGTCTTCCACTATGATTTTATCCGTATCATTTCTGTCCACCATCGAAGATGGCAGTAATTTTATCCATTCCTTAGGATTGTCAGTACCATCTTCCACCTCCCCGGTAAGGCAATGATAATCCACCTCACCAGTCGTCGGAAACGGATAACTATTGGCAGGCATGTATTTAAGTATGGTACCGCCGGCATCAATAGCCGCTCTTCGTCTGATATGAACCTGTTTTTCCAAATTTCCAAGTTTTAATGTTATATATGCATTCACTTTATCTCTTCCCTCAAAACTCTGCCCCACTTCCTATACATCAGCCAGCTTTGTATCAATACACTGACCGGAGTGACACGTGGAGAAGTGCTTGCTACTATAGGCAATTTTCCGTCAGCGGGACTGCTTAGCGCAAACGAATTATCAGCTTCGGCCATATTGTCGGGTATTGTACCGCATCCGGAAAAGCTTTT
>ERZ860009.929-NODE-929-length-10640-cov-1.464147_pt1 | contig 10640 bp, 12 predicted proteins | sample MGYA00510114_ERZ860009 | MGnify/ENA primary metagenome ERZ860009 (study PRJEB30046, sample SAMN00715177) | human gut metagenome | study: EMG produced TPA metagenomics assembly of the A metagenome-wide association study of gut microbiota in type 2... | reverse complement strand
GACGGGAACCTTAAATAAACTTAAAACATTCGTAAGTTTTTCGTTTTACAGGACAACATATTTTTTACATTGAATTTACATTAGTCTGGTTATGCATTTTACACAGACCCGATAAGATAGCAACTGTAATGAGGAACAATATGAAAGAAAGAGGAGAAAATCATGAAAAACAAACTTGTAAAAATGATGGCTTTACTGACAGCAACAACAATGGTCGCTGCAGGTGTGATGGGATGTGGTTCTGACAGCAGTGATGCAAGTGCTGATGCAAATACAGATACAACGGCATCTGATACAACTGCAAATGCAGATACAACAGATGGATCGGATCTGAGCGGAACCGTTACACTGGCAGGAAGTACTTCCATGGAGAAGCTTGCAAATGCCATGAACGAAGCATTCATGGAGAAATATCCGAATGTTTCCGCAACCGCAGAGTTTACAGGGTCCAGTGCAGGAATCGAGTCTCTTACAGCCGGCAGCGTTGATATCGGAGATGCTTCCCGTGCTCTTTCTGACGATGAGAAAAGCCAGGGTATCGTAGAGAACATTGTGGCAATTGATGGTATCGCAGTTATTACAGATACAGCAAACACAATCACAGATATTAAGTCTGAAGATCTTGCAAAAGTATATACCGGAGAGATTACAAACTGGAAAGATCTCGGCGGACCGGATGAGCAGATTGTAGTCATCGGCCGTGAGGCAGGATCTGGTACAAGAGATGCATTTGAGGAACTGATGGATGTAAAGGATTCCTGCAAATATGCACAGGAACTTGATTCTACAGGTGCTGTTTTAGCAAAGGTTGCAGCAACTCCGGGAGCAGTTGGATATGTATCTTTAGATGTGCTGGATGACACCGTAAATGGATTAAAGATCAACTCTGTAGAGCCGACAGAAGACAATATTCTTGCAGGAGACTATGTATTACAGAGACCGTTCGTAATGGCTACCAAGGGTGAGATTTCTGAGCAGAGTAAGCAGGTACAGGCATATTTCGACTTTATCAACTCTGCAGACGGACAGAATGTTATCAAGTCTGTAGGACTGATCATCCCAAACAGCAAATAATGTAAATTAAGAAACACGTAAACAGGCAAACGAGGATAAAGATATGACAGGCGGCAAAGCAACAAAGCACATCGTGGAAACGATTGCAAAAGTAATATTTCTTATATGCGCAGCCGTTGCCATCGTAGCAGTTCTTTCCATAACGGTTTATATGTTTGCAAAGGGCACCCCGGCACTGGCAAAGGTCGGGGTGATTGACCTGTTATTTGGAACTGTATGGCAGCCGACAGCAGCAACACCATCTTATGGTATTTTGTACATTATTCTGACTTCTATTGCAGGTACTGCAGTGGCAATTCTGATCGGTGTACCGATTGGAATTCTGACAGCAGTATTTATCACAGAGATTTCCAATAAAAAGCTGGCAGCGATTGTACAGCCGGCGGTAGAGCTGCTGGCAGCAATTCCATCTGTAATATATGGACTGCTTGGACTTATGGTTTTAAATCCATTGATGTACCGCCTGGAAAAACGGGTGTTTGCGGGAAGTACAACCCATCAGTTTACCGGTGGTTCCAATCTGCTTTCTGCGATATTGTACTGGCAATCATGATTTTGCCTACGGTAATCAATATCAGTGTTTCCTCCATCCGTGCGGTACCGGGACATTTAAAATCCGCTTCGCTTGCCCTCGGAGCAACACATATCCAGACCATATTTAAAGTTATGATTCCGGCAGCAAGATCCGGTATTATGACAGGTGTGGTTCTTGGTATCGGCCGTGCGCTCGGAGAAGCCATGGCAATCAATATGGTTGCTGGAGGTTCGGTAAATCTGCCGCTTCCGTTCAACTCGGTACGTTCCTGACCACACAGATTGTCAGTGAGATGAGTTATGCGGAAGGACTTCACCGGGAAGTGCTCTTTACGGTAGGATTGGTACTGTTTATCTTTATAATGATTATCAATCTGGTGCTTGCACAGGTGGAAAAGAAAGGAGCCGTTGAAAAATGACAGGAAGTAATACAAGTATTCGTACGAAAACCAGGCATCCGGCGGATTTCTTTTTTATGTTGCCATCTATGTGTGTGCAATTCTTTCCGTTGTGCTGCTTATCGGAATCATTGTGTATGTATTTGTCAAAGGTATCCGGAGCGTCAACTGGGAATTCCTTACCAGTGTCACTTCGGTGTTAAAAGGAACAACCGGTATTGCGGGAAATATTGTAAATACGCTTTATATCATAATTGTAACCATGCTGATTGCTACCCCCATCGGTGTTGGTACAGCGGTTTATCTGAATGAGTACGCAAAACCGGGAAAACTGGTCAGCATGATTGAGTTCGCAACCGAGACGCTGGCAGGTATTCCGTCCATTATTTTTGGTCTGTTTGGTATGATGTTTTTCGGACAGACACTTCATCTGAAATATTCCATCCTGACAGGTTCCTTTACTCTGACGCTGATGGTGCTTCCATTGATTACACGTAATACACAGGAAGCATTAAAAACAGTTCCGGACAGTTACCGCAGCGGTGCCATCGGTCTGGGAGCCGGAAAGTGGCATATGATAAGGACTATTTTACTGCCGTCAGCGATGCCGGGAATCATCACCGGTGTTATTCTTGCCATCGGACGAATTGTCGGTGAGTCAGCAGCACTGTTGTTTACAGCGGGAAGCTCGGGCTCCTCCCGAAGAGCTTTGCCGATCTGTTTGCAAAGGCGAAAATGCCGGCCGGAACTCTTACCATTCAGCTTTACCTGAGCGCAACGAAGGGTGAATTCGGGGTAGCATTTGGTATTGCAGTAGTTCTTTTGCTGATTGTTCTTGGAATCAACTTACTTACCAAAGCATTGGCAAAGAAGTTTGACGTCAATCGCAGATAACGATCATCTTTTCAAAATGTTTTTAAAAAGCAGGCGAATGTTTTCGGCTGCTTTTTTGTTGATATAAAAAACGGGGCAAAATATGCATATAATAGATGAAAAAACGGGGCAAAATATAAAAAATAAGTTGTAAAAACGGGGCAAATGATGCACAATGTTATTGGAGGCGTGAATTTATGTATAGAAAAGATGCTATTGTTGTTGGAGAATGGATAAGAAATTCAAATAAAGCACTATTAGTAACAGGGGCAAGGCAGACAGGAAAAACCTGGCTTATAAGGGATGAGATAGAAAAGAGCGGATATACAAAGTTTGAATTGAATTTTATTGATCAGCCGGATATGGTTCTTATCTGAATGCGGAAATGAGTGCGGAAGAATTTTTAATTAAATTAAAAATGATCATGCCAGAAGACTGCAAAGTACATGAAACGGTCGTCTTTTTTGACGAAATTCAAAAATGTCCGGAAATAGTAACAAAAATAAAATTTCTTGTCGATGAGGGAAGCTTTAAATATGTAATGAGCGGATCGTTATTGGGAGTGGAACTCAAAGGAATCGCTTCGGCTCCGGTTGGGTATCTGACCGTTTTAAGGATGTATCCTATGGATTTCGAAGAATTTATGGTCGCGAATAACGTTTCGACAACTACATTGGTATGCTGGAGGATAAATTTAAAACAGTAAGTCCTATAGAAGAATTCATACATCAGAAGCTTCTGGCAATGTTTTTTGTTTATCTTATTGTTGGCGGAATGCCAGATGCAGTAAAAACATATATCGAAACAAAAGATATCCGGGAGGTTGACAGAGTACAACGTGATATCACGACTCTTTATAAAGAGGATTTTTCTCAATATGAGCTTGAGGACAGAAAGCTTAAGCTGAAATCGATATATGATATTATTCCGGCAGAGTTAGACAAGCAGAATAAAAAGTTTGTATTTACGATGCTCAATAAAGAACTAAAATTTGAGCGATATGAAAATAGCTTTTTATGGCTAAAAGATGCAGGCGTAGCTTTGCCGGTTTATAATGTTGATGCACCGGTAATTCCCCTTTTAGCAAGCAAGAGCAGTAATGTGTTTAGACTTTTTTCAAGCGATATTGGCTTACTTACAAGTGCCTATCCGGCAGAAACAAAAATTGAATTAATAAATAAAAACGGGGAAGTGAACAATGGTGCACATTTTGAAAATGCGGTTGCGCAGCAATTGACGGCAAATGGTTTCGAACCGTTTTTCTGTAAAAAAAAGAATATTGGTGAGATGGATTTTGCAATAGAAATGAATGGAAAAGTTGTTCCGATTGAAGTTAAGTCTGGAAAAACATATAAATCGCACAAAGCATTGGATAATTTTATGAAGGTGCCGGATTATCATCTTGAGAAAGCATATGTTTTTTCTGTTGGAAATATCGAAACAGAAGGGAATATCATATATCTTCCAATCTACATGTGTTATCTGTTGAGAGAGCAGAAGCTGGGACAAATGATTGTAGAGTTAGATACAGAAGGTTTGTAAAAGAACTTTTTATGGGTTTGCTTTTTATGGAAAAAAGTTTGAATTGATGGAGAATAAAAAAATGGTGCTGGTACAATAGAAGTTTGCGTTGTATCAGCACTATTTTTATCATTCAAATGATGTCAAAGAATGATTTGAAAAGATTATGAAACGGTACCATTTTTACTACATGAAATAGTAACGCTTTGCGTAAAATCTTTTGATGAACTTGGAGAAGTATGTGTTGCTGTTGCATATGCAGTAGCAGAGTTTCCGCTTTTGGAAGATGACACAGATTTAATTGACCAAGTTGTAGCAGGAGCAGAGGCATTTGGAGAACAGCTAATCAGCGAGAGGTTGTACCATCATAGGTAAAAGTGGCAGTAATGGAAACACTCTATAATACGGTCCCGGAAGAATCACGCATATATGTTGTTTTTGTTTTGGTAATATTATGGGATGTCCGGCTTAATGTTGGAGCTAAATTAATAGATGGAGATGCATCGGTTATGACAGTTTGTATAGTGTATGGTGTTTTGTGGCAAGTATCAAAGATGGTATCGGCTTTCGTTGAAGTTGGAATTGAGCATAATAAAAATAGAGGAGAAATTAAGCATAGTGTAATTTTTCTTTTCATAGAAATCTTTTTCTCCTTATTTAATATCTGTATTTGTAAAATAGACGGTTTCCTGCTTAAAAACTTGAAAACTTCGATAATTTGTAATGGCAAAAACAAAAGTTATACATGCAAACATAATAATTAGTGTTACAATGAAATATCGTAAGTACTTACTCTTGCGAATTCGTTTTATTAATGTCTCTGTAGGAAGTGTTGAAATGTAAGAATTTACAGTATCTACAGGTGTGCCAAATTCTTGATATAAGTCATCAATTGTCTGAGGTGAGGTGTCATCACAGAAATCTTCCAGATTACTTGTCAGAGAAGCTAAATAATTTTTTTCTGATTTTCCAATAGCTGGAAGTAAGAGTTTCACTTCAGAAATGTATTGTTTACATAAGCTATTCATGCGTGTCTCCTTTCTCAAGAGAATCAAAAATTGCAGACATACCAGAAATCATATTTTCATAGTCGTGTTGCAATTCCTTTAAATATGCTTCTCCATCAGACTCTATATGATAATAGATACGGGTACGTTTTTTCCCAACAAGAACAGAATATTCACTGATCATTTGCTCATTTTCCAATTTGTACATGACCGTATATATCGTATTTGGGGAAATGGAGAGCAGTTCGTTTGACTCGCTTGTAATGTATTTACTTATCTCATAAGCATAGCAATCACCTTTGCTTTTTAAAATTGCTAATACTAAAAAATCGGTAATTCCTGTAATTAGAGTGTTTTTATATGCCATGCAATAAGTCCTCCCTGAATAATTAATACCATATCATAAAATATGCAAAGTGTAAATATTACGAAGTACAAAATAATGATTGACAAAAGAAAATGACTATGATACGCTACAATACAATGATACATGTAGAATTGAAAGATAAAAATTAGGAGAGAGAAAACATGGAATTCACAGAGATATTCCTATAAAAGAAGCGTATAATGCTGTTGTAGTAGAAATGGAAGATATTTGATATATTAAAGAGATAAGCATGTATCAGAATCAATATCAAAGTGTTGTGATGGCACTGTTCTGATATTGTCAAATTTAAGATACAGTAACTTTTTTATGTTGAATATATGAGGAGAGCGACTATGAAAAAGATATTTCTGACAACTTTATTGATGATTGTGTTTCTGCTGAATGGCTGCGCGTCGGACAGTACAGAAACACAGATAGAAAGTTATGACACACAGGAAACATTACAGGTAAATAAAAAAGAATTTTCAAATCGTGCCGGGAGTGATTGTACGATAAAAGAATTTAAATTACCGTTACCAGAAAATGCAGACATTAGTTGTTTCTGTTATAGTTCACCATATATTTATTATGGAATATCATATACATTTTATAAGGAATCGATGTTGACAGTAGGAAAAGAATTTGTGTATTCGGACGATTATGCAACACAAATAAGAAGGTACGATGTGCAGACAAAAAAAGATATACTTCTGTATCAATATGATAATTGTGTTGAAATTTCAGATATACAATCTGATGGGGATGCTGTTATATGGGAAGATTATTTAGGTGAAGATGGAACATGGAGAGTTGTAAAACAGTCCAAAAACAAAAATGACATACAATTATTGTTTTCTGCAAAAGATACACAAAGCACAATGGATGCAGTCACTCTGAAAGAAAAAGATGGCAGTGTATATTGGTATGACAGGAGTGAAAATAATGGAAAGTATGGTTTATATCAATATGCAGATAAAAACATATCTATTCTGAATGATGATATTTCTTTGGCATCGCCATTTCAGCATGTCACATTAGATGGTAACAAAGCCGTAAAAATATATACTGATGCAGATGAGAAGATACAAATACGAGTAGGCGGAAAAGACATCGATACAGGAATACGCAGCGTTTCTGATGTGCAGATAAATGATCAGTATGTAGTGTGGCATGAGGAAAATATAATAAACAAAATCTATGTGTATGATCGGAAGGCAAAGCAAATCTACATGATAGAAACAGATGACTTTTTTTCTTATGGCATGCTGGAACATACATTGATTGTAAATGGATCTGCTGGAGTATTGGCCTATGATTTGGATCAGGAAACCGATACAGTGATAAAGCCAGCCAGTCAAAATACAAATATGTATTTATACATTTTTCAGGGTCAGGATTGTTTGTATACGCAGAGAGTCGACGATCAGAGCGTTATTGGTGTTTTAGAATATAATGGAGGGACAGATCGTAATAGTACATTGTCTGATGGGTGGAATGTATCCGGCAATGCAATTGTGTATGGGGGAAAAACAATCTGTCAGATTTCGGATGTTGATGATGATGCAGATACCATAGATTTATCTGCGCTTGACAGCAAAAAGGCATTTGTTTCTTATTTTTCCAATGATGGAAAGATTTCTGTGATGAGCTGTACGGCAGATGGACAGCAAACGAAGCTTGCCTCGCTGGAATATAAATCGTATGGTGGACCGAATGCTGTGTATCTTAATTTTACAAATGATAAGCAGGGATATCTTCTATATTGTTCCGATCCGGGAGCCGGAATGATGAACAAAGTATTATGGTCGACAGACGATGGTGGAAATACTTACTCGGTTGTGAAAGATTTATCTGCTGCCATACAGAATTATCCTACGGATATGGCTTTTAAAGACGCATCGACAGGAATGATTCTGGTAAGCAATCATGGAGCAGATGCATATGCGTATATGACAGAAGATGCAGGAAAGACATGGAAACCGTATGAGATTGACACATTTAAGAAATGTAATTATGTGAATGGAATATCCATTGAAAAAAATGCAGACAGTACCTGGAATCTTTTACTGCAAATCGCTACAGACGATGGTCTGGATTCCGTGACCTATACATCGGATGATGAGTGGAAAACCTGGAACCGTAAGGAAAAATAATGAGAATAATTCGAAAAGCGAGTGAACGATTTTACTCGCTTTTTTCCTTATGTGACAGAAAAAGCGAAAGGGTATCCGCATTTTATCGGTTGAGAACATAAAAGGATTATAGTACAATGAAGGAAAATGGCAGGAACGTAAAGGGGGGACGCAGCATGGCAAGAACCGTAGCGATCGGGAAACAGGATTTTGCATCGATTATGGAAAACCACTATTTTTTTGTGGATAAAACAGAGTTTATCCGGGAATGGTGGGAATCCGGAGATGATGTGACATTAATCACCAGACCGCGCCGCTTTGGAAAAACTTTAAACATGAGCATGGTAAACTGTTTTTTTTCGAACCGCTATGCGAACCGGGGAGATCTGTTTGAAAATTTATCAATCTGGCAGTATGAAAACTATCAAAAGTTACAGGGAACATATCCTGTTATTTTTTTGAGCTTTGCGTCCATTAAAGCAGACAATATTGAGGAAACGAAGCGCCAGATAAAAGCACAGATTGCAGCGTTATATGAACAAAACCGTTATCTGGTGAAAGGTGGAGTTTTAAGCAAAAACGAGCTGACGCAGTATGAAAAAATGACGATGGATATGGATGATGCAGAATGCTCCATTTCCATAAATCTGCTTTGCAGCTATCTGGAACGGTACTATGGAAAAAAAGTGATTGTTCTTCTGGATGAATACGATACACCGATGCAGGAAGCGTACATTCATGGATACTGGGAGCGTTTTACAGGATTTATCAGAAGTTTTCTGAATGCGACATTTAAGACGAATGCCTGCATGGAACGTGGAATTATGACTGGAATCACAAGAGTTTCCAAGGAATCTATATTTTCAGATCTGAATAATTTGAATGTGGTGACAACAACTTCTGATGATTATCGGTTAAGTTTTGGTTTTACGGAGGAGGAAGTCTTTGCGTCTTTGGCAGAGTATGGTCTGGAAGAAACAAAAGATGAAGTGAAAAAATGGTATGATGGATTTGCATTCGGAGGAAGCAAAGATATATATAATCCATGGTCCATCACGAATTATCTGGATAAAAAAAGATTTCAGGCATATTGGGCGGCAACAAGTGGAAATACACTGGTGAACCGGTTGATTCGGACGGCATCTGCTGATATCAAAGAGAAAATGGAAGATCTCTTAAATCATAAGGAAATCGTTGTTTCTTTCGATGAGCAAATCGTTTTTGATCAGCTTGATTATTCGCCATCAGCAATCTGGAGTCTTTTGGTTGCAAGTGGATATCTGAAGGTGGAGAAGGTAGAATATCGGGGAATGCTTCAAAAAATATGGTATCATCTGACCATTACCAATCTGGAAACATTTGGCATGTTTTCCGATATGTTTGCAGGGTGGTTTGATAACTATAATGCCAACTATAATGCGTTTATAGAGGCATTCTTACATGGAAATCTAAAAGAGATGAATGCATATATGAATGATGTGGCACTTGCAACTTTCAGCAGTTTTGACACAGGCAGTCATCCTTCGGAAGCGGCGCAGCCGGAGCGTTTTTATCATGGTTTTGTACTGGGCCTGCTGGTAGAACTTCGGGATCGTTATCAGCTTAAATCAAACCGTGAAAGTGGTTATGGACGATATGATGTTATGCTGATACCGAATCAAAAGACGGATATTGCAATGATCCTTGAATTTAAGGTACATGATTCCAGCGAAGAAAAAACACTTGAGGATACTGTAGAAGCAGCATTACGTCAGATTGAAGAAAAAAAGTACGATGCAGAGCTGTTCGCATTGGGAATAGAAGAAAAACAAATTCGTCATTATGGGTTTGCATTTGAAGGAAAAAAAGTGCGCATAGGGAGCAAAGGGAAATGAAATAGTTGCATTTTATATAAATCTTTCTTATAATATACACAGTTTGTATATCTGAGAGGGAGTGAAATTATGAAACTGGAAAGTTCCAGTATAAAAAAAGCGGATATTCAGATGTCGGAAGCGTTTGTCACAAGCGTTTTTCTGGCATTGTCCGGAGGTTTTCAGGATGCATACACTTATTTTACGAGGCAGGAAGTATTCTCAAATGCACAGACTGGAAACATCGTACTGATGAGCACGCACCTGATGATGGGAGAATGGCTTGACGTGTTGCGCTATCTGTTTCCACTTCTGGCATTTGCCGGAGGAGTGTTTTTTGCGGAGCGGATTCATATGCTGTTTAAGTATGCAAAGCGCCTGCACTGGCGGCAGGGTGTGCTTTTAATGGAGATCGTGATTTTGTTTGCGGTCGGATTCATGCCAAAGCACTTGGATCTTCTGGCAACCGTACTCGTCTCCTTTGCCTGTGCGATGCAGGTACAGACGTTCCGGAAAGTCAGCGGATATTCCTATGCCAGCACAATGTGCATCGGAAATCTTCGTAGCGGAACAGAAGCATTTACCGGTTATCTGCAGACCCATGACACAGAAAAATTAAAAAAGGCACTGTATTATTTTGGCATTATTTTATTTTTCGGACTCGGGGCTGGTATTGGAGGAAATCTCTCTATCCGGTTTGGATATCATATGATCTGGGTATCGAGCGGACTGCTTCTGATCAGTTTTCTGCTCATGTTTGTGGAAAAGATGGACCGGTAAATTCATCGGAAAGATATCGGCGTGGTCTCTATGCCGATAAAATTCATGTAAAAGATACCATTGTGGTACCTACACGCTGAAAATTTAACATTCAGATACCG
>ERZ860009.928-NODE-928-length-10656-cov-1.305915_pt1 | contig 10656 bp, 9 predicted proteins | sample MGYA00510114_ERZ860009 | MGnify/ENA primary metagenome ERZ860009 (study PRJEB30046, sample SAMN00715177) | human gut metagenome | study: EMG produced TPA metagenomics assembly of the A metagenome-wide association study of gut microbiota in type 2... | reverse complement strand
CATGTCATCCCCCCTCGCAATCCCCCCACGCTGCTGTTCGCCACCCGACATCTGTGAAGGATATTTTCCTTTACAATGGATATTCCAAGTGATTCAAGTATTCCATCAATCTCTTCTTCAGGTGCATTCTTATTGTCAAGTGCAAACGGAACTACAATATTTTCATACGCTGTAAATTCAGGAAACAGGCTGTAATCCTGATATATAAAGCCTATCTTCTCACGCCTGAACTTTGAAAGCTGTTTATCTTTCATCTCAAACACATTCATCCCTTCAATTTCCACAGTTCCTTCATCAGGTCTGTCCATAGTTCCTATTATCCTTAAAAGTGTAGACTTGCCCGAACCGCTCTTTCCAACTATAGCCGTAAACTCCCCCTTTTTAAATAACACATTACTTTTCTTCAAAGCCTCTACATCAACCGAACCTGCATGGTATGTTTTTGAAATTCCTGCTGCATTTAAAATTATATTTTCCATAATAACCACAACTCCTTTATATTTTCTTAATCTGACTTCTGTATACAATAAACTGAATTATCATCTGAAGTGGAAGCGTAAATACGCACCACAGCGATTCACGCAACACTTCTATCATAAATATGCGGACAATTCTTGACCTGCCTGCCCCGAGTCTTTTTAACAGTACTATTTTATCAGTCCTGTTCTCAATCCTGTTCTTTGTAAGCACCGTTATAATAAGAAGATTAATTATAATTACCGCCAGCATTGTTATGCCATATTCAAGAAATGCATTAAGCACATTCGTGCGGTACTCACTTTTAAGCTCAGAATTGGTTGTAAATATTACATCATTTGACTTGCAGTAAATCTGTACAATATTATCAGTTGCCGAATAAGAAGCAGCAATATTATATTTTATTGTAAATGTATTATCTTTAAGTTCACACTTCAATTCTTCCGGCAATTCTTCGCCGTAAATTTTTTCAATAAGTTCATTCTGTTTTTCACATTCTGTCTCAGCGAGTTTCTTGGATGCAACTGCTGTATAATATCCAAAATCCGGAATAATATCTTTTAATTCATTTTTTATTTCATCAGTCACATACACAACTCCTGCAGCTTCAGGTGATACGCATGTACCATATTTCATATCATATTCCAGACCGAGATATTCCGATGAAGCCCCATATTCTGTTCTTAATAAACTCTGATAAGTTCTTCCTCTTTCTGATGTCACAAGCTGATAGGCATATATCTTATCCTCAAGATGTTTTTCAATTGCAGCATCGTAAAAGAAATTATATTCTACATCATCTTTACCTCTACAAATATATTAAAATAAGAACTAGACGACATCTTTCTATCTGCTCCCGGAAGAAGCACATTATAATAATGAAAGTTTATTTTACTTCCTTCCTTTATAGAATCGTCATACTGCTCATATGGATTCTTATCAACAAACACAATTATCTTTTCTCCATCAGCAAATGAATCATAGTCAAATCCGCTTCCTGCATACTGTTTTAATCTGTCATACAATACTTCGTCCGCATCAAGATAATATGTTGTATAAAGATATTTATCTGCATATCCCGTCATTTTATCTTTTGAATTGGATGAAGATTTTGAAAAACGTCTTGCCCCCATTTTTTCATAATCCATACTATCCCAGGTCCAGTTACGCATAGACTCAAAACATGAATATGTTATACTCTCTACTCCATTTAACTGTTCTACTTTATCAAGAAATGATTTATCTATTCCTTTTAACAGACTTGTATTTCCGGGTTTACAATATATATCATGTGCTGTTATATCAAGTTGTCTTACCACCTCTTCATTAGATTTTACAGAAGTATATATGCCGTTCTTTGCATTTTCGTTACTCTCCTGCTCTTTTGTGATATACTCATCTCTTGTAATAAGCGGTATCTGTTTCTGAAGAAGATACTTCATTGTATCCATATCGCTGTTGTCTATATAATTTTCTAAAGAATACTTTGTAGTCATTGGAAGTGTATATTCAAGGCTCCTGTCTGACTGCTGGAAACCCGTCATATCATACATATTCTCAATAGACTCATAATCTTTAACTGCATTGCTTATATTAAGGAAGCAAAAAATTATAACCGCCGTAACACCAAGGGAGAAAATTCGGACACCAAGTCTTTGTCCCAATCCACTGCTTCTTGAGATTCTTACCTGCATCTGCCATGTAAGATTATTCTTTTTAAGCTTTCCTTTATAATTATAAGAAACTTTTGATTTGCTTTTCTTCTTTGAATTCTCTGTCCAGACACCTGAACTTTTCCTAATCATGCTTACATTGACAAGCTCTGACATAACAATTGCAATTAATATAGTCAGAATACATTTTAAAATAATGGCCGCTGTAATCTTAAAAAATGAAATTCCTTTATACCACTCAAGATACCAGCACAAAGCTCTCGCTCCAAACATTGCAATAAAACTTCCAAGCACACCCGCAGCAACCAGTATTGTGACATTTTCCACAAGACGCATCATATGTACCTGTTTTTTTGACGCACCTATAAGCTGTATTCTTTTATAAAATCTGTTTCTGCCATGCTGATAACCTATAACCTGATAAGTAAGGGATGCAACTCCGATTATCATTACAAGTATGTAAATATAATTATAAATATCTTTCGGTCCCCACGCCTCAAAATCATACACACTTGTATTATAGAAAATCTTTGATGTTATGTTGCCCTGAAGTTCATTATAAATACTGTTGTAATCCTTATTTCTTACTGTATTTTTAAGACTGTACAGCCACACTTTGGATTCTTTTGAATCAAGCTGTTCACACGCTTCCTTCGTTATTACTCCGCATGGGATATATTTTCCGTATTCCCATACATCTGAATAATCTCCGAACACACCGCAAAGTGTGTATACAGCCTGTCTTTCCGGGTCCTCACGGCTTTTATTGTCATTCTGATAATATTTTATTACTATTTCCTGTCCCAACTGACCGTTATATCCGAGTTTTGCGAGCGTCGTCCAGTCACAGGCTATCTCATTTTCATTTTCAGGCAATCTTCCTTTATCAAGTTCTATATTAGCCTGTTCCATAAACTCAGGTGTCATGTAACCTATACACCCTCTTGCCTTGTCCCAGTTTCTGTTATAAATTGTACCGTATACTCCGGCTTCTACAGGTTCATCAAGATAAATACTATCTTTCAAGGTATTGTATGGCTCTCCACTGCTTTGCATTACAAACCAGCTTCCGAACCTCATAAAATTCTCCGCCACCTGCCATTGATACATATTTTCCTGAAAAAGCAATATACATGTTATAAAAAATGATGCCAGCATTGTCGCTATACACACACCGGCTACTTCTTTTTTTCTGTGCCACATCCCTCTGTAAAAAAGTTTTGAAAGCTTCTTATTCATAAATCAGCCCCGCCTTTCGTCATTTTGTGATACACCTCATTCAAACTCAACTTCGTAAAACGTATAATGTGTAAATGTGTTATTGTTATATGTCTTTATCTTGTAATATTTTGTCTCGGCAGTTCCGTCAGTATATGTCGTGTCTATTCTTATTACTGCTTTATTCAATTCTTTACAGAACTTGACATTCAAATCATTGTAGCTGGTCGCACTTGAATTTTCATCTCCGAACAGTACAATTATCGGTCTGTGAGTATCACCATTTTCTATAATCTGTTTGTCTATCCCATTTACCTTAAAAATATCATCAGCCTCTGATATTCCTATCTTATCAATAGTTTCCTTATAAGAATCTCCGAGCTGTTTAATATAACCTTTTGCGTTATATAATGAATACTCTTTTTTTACCATCTTATCGTCTCTGTCCACATACGGCAGTGCCACATACTTATACCAGCAGGTTCTCTTTTTATAATCAAATGACCTGTCACCAATAAAAAAAGATTTATCCGTTCTCAGTGAAAATGATTCCTGCCTGATTTCCGTCTCCGATTTAACCTTTTTTTCAATCAATGGATATGTGACAATCATTTTCTTTGTCTTAAACTCATGATACCTGATGCCGTCTTCCTCAAAATCTCTCTCCTCAACATCCGACGCCAACACTATCTTTTCAAGATATTCGTCACCAAGTGTCATATCCTCCGGAACTCTTTTACGTTTTTCGCATCCCGTTCCTGCTAATATCATCCCGATTGCAAGAACAAGACAACTCCCCCTGATTAAAAATCTTCTTTTCATAAATACCTCTTTTCCCTTTAAACTCCCCATACAATTTAAAGATTTTAAAATTGCAGATTGAATTTTGCTCTCCTAAATCTATATACGAAGTATTTTATTTTTTAGTTGTAAAATGTTTATATTTTTTTAAAATTTAAAAACCGGCCGCAAAAGCCAGATTTTACTGACTTTACGACCGGTTTCTGATATTATATATAATTTTAATTTTGAAAATTTTTAATTCTGCTTCTGGGCTTCTATCTTTTCTGCAAGGTCGTTAAGATACACCCATCTGTCCATCTTGTGTTCAAGCTGTGCTTCAACATCCGCTTTTTCCTGCATCAGTTCATTCAACCTGCTGTACTGTGTTGCAGCACCTGCAATCTCACCATCAAGTTCCTCAATTTTTGACTCAAGTGATGCAATATCATCATCTATCGTATCATATTCTTTTTGCTCGGCATATGTAAACTTCAGCTTGTTTTCTCTTTCCTTATAATACTTTTTAGGTTTTGCAGATGTCGTATCACCAGATACAGCTTCTTTTACTGACTGTACGGCACCATCAGATGCAATACCGTTTTCTCCTGTTTTTTCTCATAATAATCCGAAAAACCACCCTCGTACTGCTTTAATCTGCCACCGCCCTCAAATGAAAAGATACGGTCAACAGTTCTGTCAAGGAAATATCTGTCATGCGAAACCACTATAACTATTCCTGCAAATCCATCAAGATAATCTTCTAATATTTCAAGTGTCTCAATATCAAGGTCATTAGTCGGCTCATCGAGTATAAGGACATTAGGTGCACTCATAAGCACGCTTAAAAGATACAGCCTTCTTTTCTCGCCGCCGGACAGCTTGGATATTGGTGTCCACTGGCTCTTTGGTCCAAAAAGAAACTTCTCGCACATCTGCGAAGCAGTAGCTTTTCCTGTAGCTGTTGTCACATACTCTCCTATGCTTCTTACAAATTCAAGAACAGTCATCTTTTCATCAAGAGGTTCATTTTCCTGCATAAAATAGCCAATTCTTACAGTATCGCCAATCTCCACACTGCCTGAATCAGGCTTAAGATTGCCTGTTATTATCTTCATAAGAGTAGACTTGCCACATCCGTTTTTTCCGATTATGCCGATTCTGTCATCACGCAGAAAAATATATGTAAAATCATCTATCACTTTCTTTTCTCCAAAGCTTTTACATATATCTGACAATTCTATAGTCTTTTTGCCAAGACGCGTGCTTACAGAATTCATTTCAAGTGCTTTATTTTCAAAGCTTGCTCTTGCCTGCCTTGACGCTTCTTTCATATCTTCATATCTGTCAATTCTTGCCTGCTGTTTTGTCGAACGTGCCTGACAGCCGCGTCTTATCCATTCAAGTTCACGGCGTAAAATATTGGCACGTTTAGCTTCCGTCGCCCGTTCCATCTCCTCACGCTGGGTCTTTAACTCAAGAAAACCGGAATAGTTTGTATCGTAACCATATAATTTACCACCATCAAGTTCAACAATCCTGTTTGTTACATTATCAAGGAAATACCTGTCATGCGTTACCATTATAAGCTCGCCCCTGAATTTCTTAATATAATCTTCAAGCCATATAACCATATCACTGTCAAGGTGGTTAGTAGGCTCGTCAAGTATAAGAACCTCAGCAGGTGACACAAGCGTTCTTGCAAGTGCAATCCTTTTTCTCTGTCCGCCGGAAAGTGTATTGATTGCAGCATCAAAATCAGTTATTCCAAGCTTTGTAAGTATTGTCTTTGCCTCAGCTTCACTTGCATTATTTTTATCTTTAATAACATAACCCACAATCGTATCACCAGGATTAAACTGCGGTGCCTGTGCAAGATATGACACTGTAACTCCACGCCCGGAAACAATTTCTCCCGCGTCAGGTTCCTCAATTCCTGCAATAATTTTTAAAAATGTTGATTTTCCTGTACCATTTACGCCGATAACGCCTATTTTGTCGCCTTTATTTACGCCAAGCACGACTTTATCAAACAATACCTTTTCACCATATGTTTTACTGATTTTTTCTGCATTTAAAATATTCATGATTCACTGTCTTCTCCGTGATTATAAAGTTCCTTTAATTTCTCTGCGAGTTTTGGATCACTCTTTTCAAGCTTTTCTATATGCTCTTTTCTTACCTGTATCATATGTTTATAAGCCTTAGGGTTGGCATTTTTAAAATGTGCTGCCATCTTTCTTCTGTGTTCATGAAGTGCCTTGATAGCTTCCGGATTAAGGCTCTGAAGCTTCTTCTCAACAACAGCACGTCTCTCTTCAATTCTTTCCTCAAGCTGTTTTGGATCATGATGTCCTCGCTGTGCTATTTCTGACAGATGCATCTCAAGTCTGTCAAGAAGTTCATCTTCATCAAACAAACCGATACGTCCCCATGACGCATGCTGCTCAGCATCTTTAATAATACCTTTTTCATCTATATCGCCATCAGCAACTTTTCCGGCAACTTCAAGTGCAAGTTTTTCCATCCGTTCATCAGCATCATCCCCGAAAGCCCATTCAAACTCGGCAAGTTCATCATTGCTCTCAAGCACTGTGTCCATAGGAGTCATGCCATCCCTGTCTTCAAGCGGATATGGTCTAACTACTCCGGCGTCTCTTAAAGCTAATGAAATAGTTCTTCGCACAGCACCTTTTTCAATAAGCTCACCGGCTCCAAGCTTTCTTAGCAGATCATTTACTGCACCGACATGCTCGGTTATGTAAAATTTTATTCCTTTGTTTTCAAGCTTTCCTGCAAGAAGCACAAGTCTGTCTGCCGCGGTTATATCAATGCTTCCAATACCGCTGGCATCAACTATAACCCGCTTTGTGTCAGGCATTACCGCCTTTTCTATATCATTTACAAAAACATTGATATTTGCAAAAAACAAAGTACCGCTGAACCTGTAAATAACAGTATTTTTTACAGCATGTGCATTACGGTTTCTCTCCATATCATAAAAACCGTTCTGTCCCGGAATAACACCCAAAAGTCCTCTCGGAGGAACCGACGCCTTTATAATAACTGAAACAAATGAAGCACAATACCAATTATAACGCCGTAAATAGTTCCAAATATAAGAACACCAAGAAATGCTCCCGTAAATATTGCAAACTCTACTTTATCAGTCTTCCAGAGCTTCTTTGCCATTCCAAATTCAAGAATTCCTATAAGTGCCGCAATAACTATACCTGTAAGAACCGGAACCGGAAGATATGCAATAAATCCTGTTCCAAACATAAGAACAAGAAGCATTGTCACAGCAGCTACAAGAGACATCATCTGTGATTAACGCCAAACTGCTCTGCAATACCCGTTCTTGATACACTACCGTTAAGCGGACAGCATCCGTTAAATGCGGCACAGAAATTAGAGACAGAATATGCAAGAATTTCTCTGTTATTTTGTATTTTGTAATCATTTTTTATTGCATAATTGCACGCAGTTAAAAGTGTAGATGACACAATTACAAGTGCAACCGTAAGACCAAGTGTTATAATCTGTGCCGGATGTTCTGACAATACCGAAAAATCAAGCATTTTAAACTTTGGAAGTCCCGGCTCAACCTTAGGAAGCAGTTTGACACCATATCTGTCAACATGAAATACTGCAGTGGACAATGCACCGACAAGCATCATAATTACTGACATTGGAAACTTTTTTGATATTTTTTTGCTTATAAGCACAACAGCAATCGTACCCACACCCATAATGAGTGAAAGCAGATTAAAACTTCCAAGCTGTGAAATTATGTGGCTTACAAGTTCAAATACTTCACCTGTTCCGGCTGTTCCACCAAAAAGCTTTGCAACCTGCATAAGTATGATTGTACATCCGATTCCCGATATAAATCCGCCAAGCACAGGCTTTGATATATAATTAACAAGCTTTCCCGCCCTTACTAAGAAGAAAAGCAGAAGCCAACACGCAGTAACGAATGTTATGACAGGCACAACCCGCATCGCTTCTTCACTTCCTGATGCAATTCCAAGCGTTGCAATTGTTCCGCCGACAAGTGCCGCAGGAGCCGCATCAACACCAAATACAAACTGTGGTGATGAAGAGATAAGTCCAAACACTATTACAGGAAAAAGCGAACCATAAAGACCATATACTACAGGAAGCCCTGCTACCTGGGAATATCCCATGGAAATAGGGATTGATATAAGTGCAACTATAATACCTGATATTATGTCTTTCATCAGATATTCACGTTTATAATTCTTAAAATTCAAAATGTCCCTCCTACTATTTTTTGCAAGAGAAATGCAGTTATCTATGCAGAATCCCTGTATCCTCTCTTTGTTTATGCGAAGTAATTTTTCTTTGTGTATTTTATTTTATATCATAATGGCTTACATGTCTGCAAATTTTTTATAAAAAATATCGTTCTGATTGTGCAAATGATTATTTTAATGTATACTGATAGCGGTATACTTTGTATTATTTATAAAATGAAAGGTAATAAATTTTATGTTTATCGCACAAAACTGGAAAGATTATGAAGTTATAGATACATCTGACAAAGAAAAACTTGAACGCTGGGGAGATTACATACTTGTAAGACCGGACCCACAGGTTATCTGGAATACTCCAAAGACTAACAAAGGCTGGAAGCATATGAATGCCCACTACCACAGAAGTGCCAAAGGCGGCGGCGACTGGGAGTTCTTTGATTTGCCAAAACAGTGGCAGATTTCATATAACAGTCCTTCATTTGACACGCCTCTAATATTTAACCTGAAGCCGTTCAGCTTCAAACACACAGGCCTTTTCCCTGAACAGGCTGCTAACTGGGACTGGTTTGGCAAACTTATATCAGATGCAAAGCTGCAGACCCTGAAAGAACAATCAAGGTTTTAAATCTTTTTGCTTATACAGGCGGTGCAACACTTTCATGTGCTGCTGCCGGTGCAGCCGTAACACATGTAGACGCTTCAAAAGGCATGGTGACATGGGCTAAGGAAAATGCCACTCAAGCGGACTTTCGGATAAGCCGATACGCTGGATTGTAGATGACTGTGTCAAGTTTGTAGAACGTGAAATCCGACGTGGCAATCACTACGATGCAATTATTATGGATCCCCCATCTTACGGCAACGGTCCTAAGGGTGAAATCTGGAAAATAGAAGATGCAATCCATCCGCTTGTATCTAAGTGTGCCGGACTTCTTACAGACAAGCCTTTATTTTTCCTTATCAACTCATACACGACAGGACTTCAGCCTGCAGTTTTAAGTTATCTTTTAAATACCGAATTAAAGAAATTTAACGGTCATGTTGACTCTCAGGAAGTCGGACTGCCCGTAACATCTAACGGACTTGTGCTTCCATGCGGAGCATCCGGACGTTTCTATCTGTAAATTAAATAAAAAGCAAGCCATGCACATGATGTAACTTTGGAATGTAATCCATGAATCACAACACTGCATGGCTTTTTTATACTCTTTATTGAATCTTCATATTAGGATAAATTCTTTCTATCAGCTTATCCTTATAAATGCTGTCACACATATGCTCAACAGGATTTGACGCTTCAACTCCGGCTTTTCTTGAAACATATCTGCCTATCGCTGCACCTGAAACAGCCATGTCAAGCACCATAAATATAACTATAATCCATGTCATTATCTTTCCCGCAACAGGTGGTATCTTTTCAAGTAAAAAGCTTGCCGCCGGATATAGAAGTTTTACCCATGCTATTGCCGCTATTCCCCAGTATACGCAAAAAAGGAGATTTACTCTTCCGTTAATATTATATGGAAGATGACTGTAATCCCAGAATACTGTTCCGAATACAACTTCCGTAAAAACAGAACAGCTATATTCATAAACTCCGCCGAGGAAAAGCCTCCTGCAAATATAAAAAGCGGATTCTTATCCTTTAAAGGATAAAGCATTGCAGTTGCCAATGCACCTCCAAGTCCCCATACAATACTGAATGTTCCGTATATAAGACTGCTTCTGCTCATAAATACACCGGAAGTAGCCCACACAAACACAGTCTCAACCCAGTCTCCGATTAATGCACTAACAAAAAATATCCACACAAGCTTATCTATGCAAAGCCCCTTTGCAAATATTCTGTCCTTAGTCCTTCCAAAACCTACTTCGTCATTAATTTCCTGACCTATAAGTTCAGGAAATGCTTTATACATACGCCTTGAAATAATTTCATATGTTTTTTTTCCGAGCGTGCTCTTTGTCTTTTTGAGCGTGTCAGCCACATTACCATATATTCCGCCTGCATAATGCCATTTTAACATAGTTGCTGCTGTCACAAACAAATCAATTAAAAACACAACTATCGCAATAATCTCAAGAACTTTTACAACATTTACAGGAATAAGCGAATAGACAATGCACACCAGCGGATTGATAAGCCATACAGTAACTGCTGCCGTAAATCCCCAACCAAACACGCTGAATGCACATGTATATCCACCGACATTAAGCTTCATATCATT
>ERZ860009.924-NODE-924-length-10681-cov-1.796537_pt1 | contig 10681 bp, 16 predicted proteins | sample MGYA00510114_ERZ860009 | MGnify/ENA primary metagenome ERZ860009 (study PRJEB30046, sample SAMN00715177) | human gut metagenome | study: EMG produced TPA metagenomics assembly of the A metagenome-wide association study of gut microbiota in type 2... | reverse complement strand
GAGTTTGCGATAGCTGCCGAAGGCGGAAAAGACTATGGAGTTCTGTTAGTTAACTTAGGTGTTTTTGCCGTTGTAGTTCTAGCTCTTGCAACAGTTGTGAAATCTATCCCCACATTTGCCGCCGGTCTTACCGGAGGCGTTGCGCTTCAGGCTGCCTCGGTGGCAGGTATGCTGCAAAGTTTCGGAAGAACAATGGCAGCCGTCACTGGCGGCGCCATGCTGGGGTACGCGGGCGGTATGTACGGTCGCGCCAATGCTCAGGATACGGATTACGCTAAAGAAAACCGTGACGCCCTGAAGTCACAAGCACAGCACCTTTTAGGCAGCGGCGGCCTTACTAATCCCGGTTCATTTGCAGCAGCGACTGCCGGTTACGCGGCAGGTGCGGTCAGACAGTTCTTCACCGACCCGGACAAATTAAGAACTCCGACAAACGCGGGTTCTTCCGGCCCGTCAGGAGGAAGTGCTTCCGGCTCTTCAGGCGCCCCTGCACCTGCATTTTCAGGCCCGGCAACATGAACCAGACGCCTCAGCAGGAAAAGGTGGCGGCAGCCAATGCTGCGGCGCTCGGTGCTGCATACGGAGCACAACCGTCTTCCGTTGCACCGTCGATATCTCCTTCAGGAACGACGGCAGCAGTCGGTTCTGTGCCCGCTCAAGGTGCGGCCCCGCAAAGCACCGGTTCTTTTGGAGCGGCTTCAGGTGCGTCCACTTCAGCAGCGTCCGGCATTCCGGCGCAGCAGATCCGGCGTTTGATTTCTCAACGGATCATTCGCAGTTTGACCCAAGAGCTCAATTCAATACTCCGACCCCTGAACAAAACATTCCTCAGTCGTCTCAGAGTTCAGGGTCTTCGGAACAAGTGAACGAGGCTCAAAGCCGACAAAACGAACGGATCGCCGATGAAATCTTAAAAAACAGAAAATCAGAGGGATAACAACGTGTTAATTCAGAATCAAACAAAGGTAATCACAACGCGTTTGCCAAGCGCACTTGCGTATTTCACTAATGAAGCATGGGAAGGAAGGATGCCTTTACTCAGCTTCATCTCCAAACGAGCAACAGAAGATTGGGTAGTACCCATCCTTTCTGCAATGTCTTCTTGTGTTAAGCCAGCTTCTTTGCGAGCCTCCATAGCATTTTTAAACGTTGCATATTCGGCACCGGCCTCATCAAAGCATTTTTTGAATTCGGGATTTTTTAATTGTTCTTGTAACACGTCATCAAACTTAACTAAGGTTCTCATTTTTCAACTCCTTAAATCTGGAAACCGCAAGATCAATATCTTTTTTCGGTGTCTTTTGGGTTTTCTTGACAAAGGCATGAAGGACGATGATTTTGCTGCCGATAACCGTGCAATAAAGTACTCTGCCGATTCCTTCTTTTGCTTTTCCTCTAACTTCAAAAATGGCCTCGGTTCCGACAATCTTGCGAGTGTACGGAAAGCCCAAGTTTGGTCCGTCTTCTTTCATCCGATCAAGAAGCAGGAAACATCTGGCTCGAATGGAGACGGGAAACTCAAGGAGCTCTGCAAGAACCTTTTCCGAATAAAACTCTATCGAAAATCTTTTGATCTCACCCTTAATGGATGGGTCTTTAGCCATAGTCAAAATCCAAATGTCCCTGTTGCCTGTAAGGTGAATTATAGCAAAGTTGCTATGTTAGGAATATCCAAATGAGAAAACAGACTAGATTCAATTTCAAATTGCTCTGCTTGGCTTGCCTTGTCCCGATTTTTTTAACCGGCTGCGGCGCCACAAAACCTCCGACACCTTCCGGCATTCGCGTCCCGGTAACGGAATTTGCACAGCAAAGACAAAAGGAAGCAATGCAGAAAAAAGAAGAAGCGAAACTCAACTTTGGAAAAGACCGAGTTACACGGAATTTCAGTTTCGGATATGAGGAGACGGAGCAATGAAAACCTTACTCCTCTATTCCGAGAATGGCTGCAAGCTTGCCCAAAACTTCATCAACAACATACTGAGGAGCGGTCTCAATGAAAGTCGCTTCCCTTGCTCGGACGTCCATCGTGCGAAGCTGATCACAAATAATGACACCGGTCGTTTGCAGTCCCGTTCCAATGAGAGGAACGACGAGACCGTACTTTCGATTAAAACCCGCACCGTTACTGATAGCCGCAACAATAACGCGGTTAGAAAGAGCGTTCACTGGCTGAACGCTGACTATAAGCGCTGGACGAACGCCTTGCTGTTCCTGTCCCAGCGAGGGATCGAAAGCAATACGTATGATGTCACCTTGTTGAAGTACCTTTTTCATAATAATTCGGTGCCCTTACGTTTATCTTTTCCCCAAATTTCATACTCTTCTTCCAGCAAGGGCATGATCTGTTTGTGCTCCTCGAGGAGTTGGCTGAGATCATATTTCGGAAGTTTTCTGCGTTTCTTTTGTTTGGACTCAATAATCAGCTTGCCGTCGTCAAACGTATATTCAACGGTGTCGCCTTCTGTTGCGTTCAAAAGTTCAAGTAAAGCCTTGGGAAATGTGGCTACTACCGATCCCCCGACTCTTCGTAATGTCAAAGAAGCCATATCTTTCTCCTAAAAGATAATTTTTAGATAACGAATATTATACAGATAGGAAACAATATGTTTTTCAAGAAAAAGAAACCAACGCCCCAAGCAGAAGCCGCTCCTTCAGCAGCCAAAGAAACCGTGAACAAACCGGCTTATCCCTATCACGAAGCTCTGGATTGGACTGTTGAGCGTATGGCGCTGAAGGAAAAACAGGCCAAAGCCGGTTGGACAGCCGCCAAGATCATGGGGTGCCTATTAGTGCTGGTGAGCATTATCTGCATTGTGATCGCGGTGAAAAAGGAAGCCTATCCTTTTATTGTCGAGCTGGATAAAAGCAACGGGACGACCCGGGTGATCGACATCCGAGATCCGCAAAACATCCCCGTTGATGAGATGATGGATAAGTATTGGCTCAACCTGTACACGCAGAGCCACGAAAGCTACGACTACCGCACGCTGGAAAACGACCATGCGCGAGTCCGCCTGATGAGCGTTCCTGAAGTATTCAATCCCTATGACCACCAGTACGGGCTGGACAATAAGAAATCCCTTCAGAACCTTCTTAAAGACAAAAAGAAGATCATCTGCAATGTTGAGTCCGTCGTTCCCAACGGAAACGGGATCGCAACCGTCCGATTTACCAAACGCCTTGTTGATACGTACAGCAACAATGAAGAAGCAAGAAACTCTTGGCGTGCAACCATCGGATATGAATACAACCCGAATTATTCGATGGAAGAGGCACAGAGGCTTGTAAACCCATTTGGTTTCACGGTCACAAGCTACCGAGTTGACCCGATCATTGAGGGAGCCGCGCCATGAGAAAAAGTCTTTGCTGTCTCTTGCTGGCTGCATCTTTCCTCGGCTGCGGACTTTCAGTTAATGCCCTTGAGCGTCCGACAGCAAGTCAATATGACGCACGAGTGATGTACACAGACTACAAACCCGGTCAGGTGTATCCGATCCGGGCCGCAAACGGGCTGATTACAACCATCACATTTTCTCCCGGAGAAAAGATTCGCGATTTCGGTTCCGGGTATTCAACCGCTTGGGAGTTTCAAGCCCGAGGCAATAATTTCTTTCTTAAACCTAAAGATTTCGACGGAGCGACCAATCTTGTGATTGTGACGGATAAACATACGTATCTCTTTGATGTGCATCCCGGTTCCAGAGCCAAGGCAACCTACAGCCTGACCTTCCGGTATCCGCTGGAAGAAGCAGTCAAAGCTCAGGAAAATGCGAACAAGAAGACCGTTGACTCGCTGCTTAATCAATCGGATAAAGAGATCTCCGATAAGACCGATTCCGAGAACCGATCCGAAGTTAATAAGTTTTACAGCGAAAATTTCGGCTCCTCTCCTCTTTCAAAAGAAATCGCTCCTCTGGAAGTGTTTGACAACGGAAGGTTCACGTACCTGAAGTTTGACCGGCACACCGACTTTCCGGCTGTATACAGGGTCTCTGAGAACGAAGAGGAAACACTGCTTAACTCTCACATCAAAGGCGACTGGCTCGTTGTTCACGGCGTTTACAGAGAACTGAGACTTCGAGCCGGACAAGCTGTCGTCGGCATTTACAACGAAACCTACAGCGGCGGCGGAGCTCCGAACGACTCGGGTGTGTCGGTGCCCGGACTGAAACGAGAACTCGTCAAAGAGGTGAACTAAATGAATGAAAACACAACACCGCAGATTGCCGGTTCTCAACCCAATCCGGCTGAAATCGGAATACCGAGCGTTGCGGGTAAAAAGACATCACCAGTCAAAAACAGAAATTTGGCTTTGATGGCAGCACTAGTCGTTCTTATGCTTGTCTGCATTGCCTTCGGTTTCTATCAGAAGCATTCAGCAAGAAATACTCCTCCGAAGCCGCAGGAGCAAGCGACCCCGATGTTTTCCGGGCGCACGCTCACGCTTCCTCCCCTCTCGCAAATTCAGCCGCCTGAGCCGCAGCCGACTCAGGTGGTGGTCAAAGAACCAGTTGAGCCGAAGCCTGAAAAAGATCCGAGCTTATTCAGCAGCCTCCGGCGATACAAATGAAGCAAACGGGAAACGGTCCGATGGTCAGCAGCACCAAAGAAAAACCGGAACCGACGCTCGCAGAAAAGAGAAACATGGCTCCCATGATGGCCGAGGGAGGAGCTCTACAGGGAGCGGAGGAAAATGAGGGAAAGGGATTTGCAGCCACTCTCCGTGAAGAGGGCTACGACTCCGGTTCCGGGCGATCTTCCGGCGGAAAATTAGGCGGACTGCTCTCAAGCGTTTCAACTCCTCCGACCAGTGCCGTCATGATGCCGGACAGAAATCTGCTTCTTCCTAAAGGTACGTTCATAGACTGTGTTTTGGAAACCAAGCTTGATACGACGGTTCCCGGCATGACTTCGTGCGTCATCCCCCGTGACGTTTACAGCGCAAACGGTCGGGTGCTCCTGATTGAGCGCGGTTCAAAAGCTATCGGAGAATACAAAGGTGCCGTTGAAAACGGATTGAACCGAATTTTCGTTCTATGGACGCAAATTCAGACGCCTAAAGGCGTGCGTGTCAATATCGACAGTCCGGCAACCGATGCTCTTGGAGGTTCGGGCATGGCCGGAGAAATTGACTTCCATTGGTGGGCTCGCTTCGGAAACGCACTGCTCTTTACTCTGATTCAAGACGGTTTTGACTTCGCGATGACCAAACAAACGGAAAACAACGGCGGCGTAAATTACTACCAGAACAGTGAAGACGGAATGAATCAAATCATTCAGGAAGCTATGCGTCAGTCAGGCAACATTCCTCCGACGCTCACAAAGAATCAGGGCGAACGAGTCGGCATCTTTGTAGCAAGAGACGTGGACTTCTCCAAGGTTTATCAGCTGAAGCCCATAAGCCGATAAAAACTCAAACACAGGCCCGGGGACTAACGCACTCGGGTCTTTATCACAAAATCAAAATGACAGACACCAACTACACAATCCCCAAAAAAGTATTTATTTTTGAGAACGACGTTACCGATGGTTTTATTGTCTTAGAGATATTTCCATACGACATCATCGTCAGGTCCCAAACGAATGATCCTGCCGAAGCAAAGCTCAGGTTAGCTCACTTCCTTAGAGATGAGGTTGGAGCTAATGCCGCTTTGGAGATGCATTTTGATGAGAATCTCTTCGGCGGCTCTTATGTTGCAAAAATTGCACTTATAGGAAAACCGAGCAAAAAACCAACCAGCTTGAATGAAAGGGAGGTAACCAACTCAGTTTCGCGCATTATGGAAAATATTCAAAAGATTTCTAAAGATCAAATTACTAAAAAGTGGTTTTTATCCTGTTGTATTGCAATTACCGCAGTTTGGTCGATTTCGTTGATTTTAAAACTAGTGGCTTGGATAGTTTCGTTAATTGATATTGAAGTTCCGCCTCTTTTTATTCCAAACTTTTGGTTACTCTGCTTGGTAGAGGTTTGCTTAGCAATCGCAGTGGTTTTTTTCATTATGAATAAATTGCACGTTGGAAAGTTCCTCGACTTTGATTATGTTTATTTTTCGCACGAAAAAATTTTTATTCGGCGTAAACAGTAAATCAAAACATGATCCCAACTTCTAAGACGGCTCCGGACGGCAATCCGTGGGCCGTTTTCTCAATATGTATAGATGAGGCGGCGTTAATCCTCGTTATATTTCAGCTCGATTTTCTCTTTTTCAAGGATTGTGTACTTGGGCATTCCTTTTGAATAATTCTGAGCACCTTTCTCAAACAGAGAGATCCCCACAAAGCAATTATTGTTTTTTGCAATAAAGAGGTAAGACACGGAGTCGTTAAGATGATTCTCCAGAAGATAGTCGGCTTTGATTTTTGAAAAGCTTTTTTCTTCAAGGTAGCGAAATATCAATTGATCACTATCCAAGTAATTTTCCAAATTATTAAGAACGGTCAGTCGAGGCGAGATCTTTTGAAAATTCGGACTCTTTTCCAACAAAGCCATTGTTATTCTTTCTTCCAGAACTGCAAGAAACACAGCCTCTCTTTCTGCTGTTCTGATGAAGTCAATATCCCGAAGGTACTGGAATCCGGCAAGATGGTGAAAATGTCCACGGTCGAAGCGAAGATCTATGTCCACTTTGCGCCCCTTCTTTCCTAATACAAATCTGTAAGAAAAACGAGCAGGTGCAGAAAACTATTTGCAATTTGACAAAGCAGGTCCATAATCGCGCTAAAAATAAGACCCGCACAGTGCGGGCCTTGATGGTGTTTTATTTCGGCTTTCAGCCTAGCTAAGTTGAGGTAACGTCACCGAACCCTTCCCGAAGGCTCCGTGCTTCAAGGCTTCTTAGCACCCTCAAGCACCTCATAACCAAATCTGCACACTCGTTGCAGACTTACTTCTTTGTATGTATTTTATCCATACGTTTGACACCCGTCAATTTCCGTAAGGGTCGGCCTTGTGCGTTTCAGAGATTAAGCAGCAAACCGATTCTTCCAACAAGTCCGCTAAAAACGTGAAATAATTAACAAAATCAAGTTTAACGATCAGTCGTAAACGTCTGCACAAGAAGTCCCGCCAAGATTTTTTGATTAAAGCGTTATGAACTTCTTTAATGCAGCCGGGCCTCATGCCTGTCGGGAAGTCCCGCAGGTCATCCTGTCATTTCCCTTTTCTAAAAAACTTCTCTTTTCTGCCGTAAAAACCGCCTCAAGCCTCAACATCTTCTGCCCGGAGGTGTCTCATGGACTTTAACTTAAAAGCGCTCGGGGCGGAAACGGTCATGGTTGACAGACGGATTGTCGCTCAACTTGCTGAAGCGGAGCTTCTTCTGAGAGACGGTGAAAAACTGCCATATCAGTTTATCCGTCAAAACAGCTTTATCGGCGTTAATCCTTCAGAGCGTTTATTCGCGAAACGTGCCGTCACCGGTAAAAATGCTGAATGCATTGGAGTGATGGTTAAGCCGAGAGAGATAGTGCTTGCCGAAGAGGTCTATTACCGAGTGCAAGAACTGGAAACAGCAGAAAGCATTGAAAAGATTGTCGGCAGTTTTTCAAAGAGCCGGGAATTTCAGGAGCATCCGCAACTGTCGGAAGCTCTGAAAAACAGGCTGGAAGAAAAATTCAAAGCAGCAGAAAAAGCAGGTATCCGGCTCGATCTGCAGCACAGGGACGACCCAAAGAAGCAATCCCAAGATCTCGAACGTTAAAGGTTAAACAAAATGAACTACGAAGAAAAAATCGAATATGCGGAACCGGTCGTTATTGAAAAGCGACTCATGCAGCAGCTGATCGACCCCGGCACGGACGTCCGTCCGCTGGACGCTAAGGCAGCCGAAAAGTTTCTCGCCGAGTATGAGGTGCTGAGATTTGAGAATCCGCTGGAAACTCAAATTTGCAAACCTTTCGGCGGAGAGAAAGAAACCGAATGCGTCACGGCTTCGGCAGTGAAGAAGGAAACCATCAAAGAGATTGATGCGTTTGAGCACGACTTGGACAAAGCTAGACAGAAACAATGGCGCACCGAATACCTCCAAGACTGTAAGTCTGGGAAGGAAGTTAAACCCCTTTTCGGTGTTTATGTTGAGTACGAAAACATTCCGTGGAAAAACCCGCTCGATGAAGAGGAAATGGATTATTTGACCCAGATAACGCCGACGTCTTTTGTGCTTGATCCAAAAGGGGAACCGGGCAGAATTGATCTGCTGGACTCGGCTCTGATAACAAAGTTCGGCGCATTTCTCAATAGGAAAAACGGAGAAATTGAAGATGACAAATATTACTGCGCTCCGGAGTTTCGCAGAAATGAGGTGTGTTATTACGGTTCTTTGAGATTTCACCTCCACGAAGCCGGAGAACCGGTGAAATCATTCGGAAACTGGAACGAACAAACAAAAACATGGAGCGGCGTATTCAACCTTTCACAACTAAACGCGGACGACAAAGAGGACATTAAAGACGCTCTGGAAGAACTTCCAGAGAAATTATCTCAGGAGAAAGTTTTTCAGGGCGCTAAAGAGGACGAGCTTTTCTGGAGAGAAAGTGTCACGGCTCCTGTAGAACAAACGCTGCGGCTTCTTGAAGAACCGAAAAAAGAAATCCAGCTTCAGGTAAAAGAGAAGGATCTCAGCATGGCGGATGTTTTGGAGCGGGACATCCGAGAAAAAGCCGAGGAACGATGGACAGCAATTGAGACCGAGCGCAACCAGTCCAAAGCAGTTTTAACACCGGAAAACCGAAAGGTATTCGACGTCCTGTTTGAAGCTTATGTTGCGACCGAAGAACTTCAAAAGCACCCTAGATTGCAGAAGGCGTTGGAAAAACAGCTTCTCAGTGTGTTTGTAGCGGCCCAGAAAAAAGGTATTACCGTCGGTCTTAATGAATATTCAATGGACGCCCCGAGCAGGAATCAAACGATCATTCAGGTTAAGCAGCCCGCCCGCGACCGGGAAAAACAATAAGAACAGGAGGGGAAGATGGCAATCAGTTTTAACAATAAAGAGGCAGTCCGGGAAGAAGAGCAGCGAAGAGAAACCGATGAGAAGGTATCGGAGCTTTCCTCGGAAAATGCTGAAACCTTTAAACAGGTCTATGAATCCCACGTCTCGCGTCCTGAATTTAAAGAGCATCCGCGCATGAAAGAAATCTTCAGGGCAAAACTCGCCGATGTTTTTGTGGACGCAGAGCGCCGGGGAATTGTTTTAAAGCCCGAGGAACGCGCCATTGATTCAAATCTCAGCAAACCCAACAAGAACGACATGGAGAGATAGCATGGCCCGATTACTGCCCGAACAACTCGAATTTGATTTTTTCGCGCCTCCTGCCCCGGAACAAGTTAAGAAACCGGAGAAAACAGCTGTATCCGCTGCATTTAAGGATGCAGATATTCTGAAATTTCAATTAAACAAAGACGGCAGCCGAAAACTCGAGGATTTCGGAGAAGACCTTAACAATACTCGCAAAGGCCGGAGCAGAACTACCTCAGATATCGACCGATTCCTCGAACTGCCTGAAAGTGACCTTCAGAAACGGCTCGGCTCAGAACCTCTTGAAAAAGTGTGGCCGAAGGCTGCCATTCAGGCGCTGGCTAAAGATAATCCAGAAGCAGGAGCTTGTCTCTGGCTCGTCCGACAGCAATTAGGAGAAGTACGTCCCCGTCAAACCTCCATTATTAAATACCGCAAGTACATTGCGACCGCCAAGGCTGCTATTGATCTTCACAGGCAAGCAGCAACAGGCGAGTTGGCTCCGGAAGTTCAGACGGCAACGTTTGACAGTTTCTATGCTGTCCGGGACAACTATAAGTATCTGTCAGCGATTGATCCTAAATATTGGCCGATGCTCGGACACCACTACTTCAAAGATGTCGCTGACATTTGCAAATACAATGACTATCGGCTAAGCAACGATCGTCAACTAAACGAGTATGCCTACCTTACGACGCTGCCTTATTCTCAACATCCTGAAATCTATGACCTCTATCTGGTTAATTCAAGAGGCTCCCGTGTGCCCTACAACCTCGTTGGAGGGAAAACGTGGGAGGAATTTAAAGAAAACATTAATCGCCAGCTCGAAAAAGAGCATCTGACTCGAAAAAAAGAGGAAGAAAATCCTCTGAAAAATGACGCTGATCGCCCTGAAAAGACCAACCCATTGAACTCTTCGGACGGTCAAACCGTAAGAGTGAATATGAAGTTTACGGCAAACAAGGATCAATAGAATTTCAATTGACAGACAAGGCTCATTTTGATTCCAAAGAGGATTTTTGGAAATTTGTAGCCGAGCATAAACCGGAATTGGAAAGCCGTTACCGGGAGTTAAAAGAAGAATTTTCCAGAAGCGAAAAAGACTGGAGAAGCGGCAATCCGATCAGAGATCGAGTGGGCCCGGACTACCGTCAGGGAAAAGACGCTACGCCGGAAATGTTCCAAGAGACCTTCGGATTCCGAGGTGTTGAGTTCGGAAACTGGGTCAAACAAGGAAAAAACGGCAGGGAACGGCAATGGATGCTCAACAATGCTTATGACTCCCTGATGGATCTCTCAAAGATATTGGACATTCCTCCGAAGGCCGTTGCTTTGGACGGTGGTTTAGGGCTTGCCTTCGGCTCTCGCGGTCACGGAGCAGCTTCGGCGCATTATGAAGTGGCGAATCGCGTTATCAATCTCACCAAAACCAAAGGCTA
>ERZ860009.923-NODE-923-length-10692-cov-2.079816_pt1 | contig 10692 bp, 10 predicted proteins | sample MGYA00510114_ERZ860009 | MGnify/ENA primary metagenome ERZ860009 (study PRJEB30046, sample SAMN00715177) | human gut metagenome | study: EMG produced TPA metagenomics assembly of the A metagenome-wide association study of gut microbiota in type 2... | reverse complement strand
CTCCACTCAGCCGAAGCTGCTGCTGCTGGACGAGCCCGCCGCCGGTATGAACCCGCAGGAGACCGAAGAACTGACCGCGTTCATCGACCGCATCCGCACCGATTTCAACCTGACTGTGTTCATGATCGAGCACCACATGGATCTGGTCATGGATATTTCCGACCGGGTGTATGTGCTGGATTTCGGCCGCCTGATCGCCGAGGGCACCCCGGCCGAGGTGCAGAACGATCCGCGCGTCATTGATGCTTATCTGGGGGTGGACGAAGATGCTTGAGATCAAGGATTTACATGTTTCCTACGGCGGCATTCAGGCCCTGCGCGGCGTGTCGCTGAATGTACCCGATGGCAAGATCGTCACCCTGATCGGTGCCAACGGCGCGGGCAAATCCACCCTGATGCGCACCATCTCCGGCCTTGTCAAGGCGCAGAGCGGTTCCATCCTGTGGAACGGGCAGGAGCTGCTGGGCAAGCCCATTGACCAGATCGTGGCCAGCGGCATTGCCATGTCGCCGGAGGGCCGCCGGGTGTTCGCCGACCTGACCGTGGTCGAAAACCTGAAGATCGGTGCCTACCTGCGCAAGGACAAGGCCGAGACCGAAAAGGACCTGGAGTGGGTCTACAGCCTGTTCCCCCGCCTGAAGGAGCGCAGCTGGCAGAGCGCCGGCACCCTTTCCGGCGGCGAGCAGCAGATGCTGGCCATGGGCCGTGCCCTGATGAGCAAGCCCAAACTCCTGATGCTGGACGAGCCCAGCCTGGGCCTTGCGCCCATCGTGGTGCGAGAGATCTTTGACATCATCCGCACCGTGAACCAGCAGGGCATCACCGTGCTGCTGAACGAGCAGAACGCCAACATGGCTCTGAAAGTGGCCGACTATGCCTACGTGCTGGAGACCGGCACCCTGACCCTCTCCGGCTCCGGTGCCGAGCTGCTGGCCGACGAAAACGTCAAGGCCGCTTACCTCGGCAAAAAGCGCGCTGACCGCGCCTGAATTTCCCCTGGGCAGCAGCGTATTTTTGTGGAAGTTTGCTCTTGTGGAAACCGCGCAAAAAAGATAGAATAATAGCTGCAAAGGCAGTGTGGCCCAGATGGGCTGCACTGCCTTTTTTCTTTTTTGAATGATAGGAGTAATCGTAAAAATGCAGGAAAAACAGAAAACCACCGCCCAGGTCCTTGTGGACTGTCTGGAAGCGGAAGGCGTAGACGTGATGTTCGGCATCCCCGGTGAGGAAACGCTGGACCTGATGTTTGCCATCCGGGACAGCCATATCCGCTTTATCCCGGTGCGCCACGAGCAGGGCGCGGCCTTTATGGCAGATGTCTACGGCCGTCTGACCGGCCGGGCAGGCGTGTGCCTGTCCACTCTGGGCCCCGGCGCCACCAACCTTGTCACCGGCGTAGCCGACGCCTATCTGGACGGCGCACCGCTGGTGGCCATCACCGGGCAGGTGGGCACCGACCGGATGCAGCTGACCAGCCACCAGTACCTGGACCTGACCGCCATGTTTGAGCCGATCACCAAGCGCTCCAAGCAGATCATCCGGCCGGACACGGTGGGCGAGATCGTGCGGCTGGCCTTCAAGCACGCCGAGAAGGGCAAGCCCGGTGCCACCCACATCGACCTGCCCCAGAACATTGCCAAGATGCCAGCCGACGCCGTACCGCTGAAGCGCCAGCAGCTGCACGACCTCTACGCCGACCCCACCCACATTGCCGCTGCGGGCAAGATCATCAGCGAGGCCAAGAACCCGGTCATCCTGGCCGGTGTGGGCGCGGTGCGCGGCCACGCCGCCGCTGCCGTCACCGAGCTGGCTGATCGGCTGCACATCCCGGTGGTCAACACCATGATGGCCAAGGGCATCATCCCCATGGACGACAAATACAGCCTGTGGACCATCGGCATCCCCCAGAAAGATTATGTGAACCAGCTGTTCGACCGGGCCGATCTGGTCATTGCCATCGGCTACGACATCGTGGAGTGCGCCCCGGCCAAGTGGGGTGCACGGCCGGATATGACCATCCTGCACATCGACAACGCCCCGGCCGACGTCAACAAGCGGTATCAGCCCGCTGTGGAAGTGGTGGGCGACATTTCAGAAAGCCTGTATGAGATCCTGCGCTGCGCCCACCGCACCGGTGAGCCGGAATTTGCACTGGCTCTCCGCCAGACGATGGTGGCAGAGCATGAGGCAATGGCGGCGGACGACAGCTGCCCCATGAAGCCTGCCCGCATCCTGGCCGACGTGCGCAAGGTCATGGGCCGGGACGATATCCTCGTCAGCGATGTGGGTGCCCACAAGATGTGGATCGCCCGCCACTATGACTGCTACGAGCCCAACACCTGCCTGATTTCCAACGGCTTTGCCAGCATGGGCTTTTCCATCCCCGGTGCCTTTGCGGCCAAGCTGCTGAACCCGGACAAGAAGGTTCTGGCCGTCTGCGGCGACGGCGGCTTCATGATGAACAGTCAGGAGCTTGAGACTGCCGTGCGCGAGAAGGTGCCCTTCGTCACCCTCATCTGGGAGGATTCCAGCTACGGCCTGATCAAGTGGAAGGAGCAGGAGCAGTTCGGCGGAGAGCACTGCTATGTGGACTTCTCGAACCCGGACTTCAAGCTGCTGGCCGAGGCCATGCACTGCAAGGGCTACCGGGTGGAAAAGGCCGCCGACCTCATCCCCACGCTGGAAGAAGCGTTCCGGCAGACCGTGCCCAGCGTCATTGTGGTGCCGGTGGATTACAGCGAGAACATGAAGCTTTCCGCCCACCTGAAAGAAGTGTATCAGCAGAGCAACTGATAAACCCTCTCAGTCTGCTCACTTCGTTCGCATCCAGCTCCCTACGGGGGGCTTTTTTGCGTAAAAATTTGATTTTTCCATACTTTATGATATCATAGGGCTATATTCACCTGTTATAATCTGCGCGATCCACGGAAAGGGGATGCATCATGCGCGAACTGCTTTTAAAAGCGGATAAGGAAAAGCGTTCCATTTTCAAAATCACAGTGCTTGTTCTTTTGTTTTTTGGCGCAAATTTATTTTTATCGTTTGCTACAGACACTTACCTGACTTTTGCCGACGGCTTCAGCAATGCTGCCGAAGACATGCTTTTACGAAACGGCCGACCTGTGATTGCCCTGATCTATTGGCTGCATTCTTTGAGCGGTTTGTCCGGCATCACATTTTACTTCATCTCGTCCGGGCTGTCCTTACTGTTTTTGGGTATTTCCGTCTGGCTGTATCAAAAACTCCTCGGCCGTTATGGGCTGTCGGAAAACCTCCGTATCCTTCTGGCTTTCGCATCCATTGCCAATATCTACATCATCGAATACTTCCTGTTCATTGAAAAGTGTGGTTTTATGCTTGCCGTGCTTCTCAACGTGATCGCCGTTTGGTGTGTTTGCGCCTCTTTCACAGCGCAAAATCCCCCCCTCCCCCCTATACTGAGTTCCCTTTTTCGTGCTATATTGGCCATGACATTTGCGGTATTTACCTATCAGGGAACTGTTGCATTATTTGTGATTCTGAGCATCCCGTTTGCCTTCTATCACGCCAAAAACTTCAAGCAGTATGTCCGTAATCTTGCATTCATCGGAGTGTGCTATGCCATTCCGGTCCTTTTGGCTTTTGTCGCATTCAAAACCGTATTCAGTGGCACAAGGCTCCAGACAGAATTTCATCTTCTTGCCAACCTGAAAGAATTCTTCGGCGGGCTCTGGGTGTGCAATATGGAAACTTTCGACATTTTGCCGCACTTTGCTTTTTTGCTACTTGTCTTCCTTGTGTTTCTGGCGGCTGTGGTCTCCACCCGCAATTCCGAAAAAAATGCGCATTTTAAAATGCTGAATCTCTTTGTCCTTTTTGCTTCTGCATGCGTTTTCTCAGCCGCAACCATTTTACAGGGTTCCGGCTGGTGGGCGCCGCGGACAGTCTATCCTCTGGCAAGTGTCGTCGGAGTGCTGACGATCAACACACTGGTCAATCACCGCAGCTCGCCCGGTGCTGCGGCCCTCGCTCACACCGCAAAGGTCCTCTCTGTCGCCGCTGTTGCCACATTGCTGGTCGTGCAGTATTTCGGCTTCCACAAGCTTTATATTGATAAGTACAAGCTGAACGCACTGGACGAGAACCGCTGTTACTATGTCGGGCAGGCCATTGCCGAGTACGAAGCGACCAGCGGCATCGAGGTCCGAAAGATTGCATTTTATGCCGACGCTGAATCCGCTGTACCGACCTACCCGAACCTGTACAGTCACTCAGGCGATTTGATCTGCAGTTCTTTCAACCAGGATTGGAGCGACCTCAACGCACTGAACTATTACCTCGGGGACAATTATTCGCGTGCTGAGCCATCGGAAACCTACCGTACCTACTTTGCGGGCCGGAACTGGGATGCCTTGTCTGCGCAGCAATTGATCTTTGACGGTGATACGCTGCATCTTTGCATTTACTGACCCTCCGGCCCAATTTCCAACAACATCTGAAAACAGCGAGGCGTTTTATCTTATGAGTATTTCAATCATTGTTCCGTGCTATAACGAAGAAGCTTCCATTCCTCTGTTCTATCAGGAGGCCACCCGCGTTCTGCAGACCATGGATACCCCTTATGAGATTTTGTTCGTCAACGACGGCTCCTCGGATCAGACATTGCCGGTGATCCGCCAGCTTGCACAGAGGGACCCTCACATTACCTATTTGTCCTTTTCCCGCAATTTTGGAAAAGAATCCGCTCTTTTGGCGGGGCTTTGCAACATGAACGGCGATTATGTCGCGGTGATGGACGCCGACCTGCAGGATCCTCCTGCCCTTCTGCCCCAAATGCTCCACATTCTCGAGACCGAAGACTACGACTGTGTTGCAACGCGCCGTGCAGACCGGAAAGGCGAACCTCCGGTACGCAGCTGGTTTGCCCACCTGTTCTATAAGATCATCAACCTGATCTCGGATGCCGACATCATGGACGGTGCCCGTGATTTCCGGCTCATGCGGCGGAACATGGTGGACGCCATCCTTTCCATGAATGAGTATAATCGCTTCTCAAAGGGCATTTTCGGCTGGGTCGGCTTCAAGACCTTCTGGCTTTCTTACGAAAATATTGAGCGTGCCGCAGGCCAAACCAAGTGGAGCTTCTGGAAGCTTTCCCGCTACGCCATTGACGGCATCATCAATTTTTCGCAGGCACCACTGAGTATCGCCTCCTGGTTCGGTATCCTTATGACGCTAGTCTCTTTCCTTGGTCTTCTTTTTGTGGTGGTCCGTCGACTGATTTTTGGCGACCCGGTTGCGGGCTGGGCATCCACTATCTGCATTCTTCTGTTCGTTTCCGGCCTGCAGTTGTTCTGCCTGGGCATTATCGGCCAATACATTGCCAAAATCTACGCAGAGACCAAACACCGCCCGCACTTCATCATCTCCGAGAGCAACAAAGATTCCATTGTGAACATTCATTGATTCCCACTTTTTACCGCACAAAACGCCCGCCCCCAGCAGCTATGTGCAGCTTGCCGGGGGCGGGCGTTTTGTGGGGGTAAGAAAGTCGGAAAAAGGAAAAGAAGGTAAAAGAGAATTGGCTTTTTATGCGGCCTTTGCCGGGGCAAAGACCAGTGCTTTCTTCCGCCGGGCCTGCATCGCACGGACGATGCAGCTCAGCGTGAAGTTGATGATAAAGTAGATGACACATGCCGTGCCGAACAGCACCATCACGTCCGAGACATTCACCGTGCCAAGGCCGTTGTAGGTGCCTGCGGCGCTCAGCAGCTGACGGATGCGGGCCATCAGCTCAATGGTGGCCACATTGGCAAGGTAAGAAGAATCCTTGATGGTGGTAATGACCTGGCTCAGCAGAGTAGGCACGATGTTGCGGTAGGCCTGCGGCAGGATGATGTAGAGCAGCACCTCGGCGGTGTTGAAGCCCTGTGCATAACCGGCTTCGAACTGGCCTTTTGCCACGCCGTTCAGGCCGCCGCGCACGATCTCGGCAATGACCGACGAGTTGAACAAAATCAGCGCCAGAGCCGCCTTGAACAGCAGCTTCATCTCCACGCTGGTCAGGCCGAACATCTTGCGGGCGAAGAAGGCCGGGCAGGGGCAGAACACGACGCACACGAAGATCCACAGCAGATAGGGCGTATTGCGGAACAGCTCGATGTATGCCGCCGAGAGCCAGCCCAGAATGCGGGCCGGGCCCTTTTTGCAGTAGGTGCGGGCCAGCGCCAGCAGAGAGCCCACGATGAGGCCCATGATGACGCCCAGCACCGAGATGATGCAGGTAAAGGCCACGCCCCGCAGCAGGTACACGAACACGCCCGGCTGCGCGAGGATGGAAAAGCTGGAAGCAAGTGTGCTCATTTTATGCCGCCTCCTTCAGAGCCGTGCGCTTCACGGCACGCAGGGCCGGGTCTGCCTTGCCCTTGCGCTCCTTGAGGGAAGCTTCCCAGCGGGTGGCCAGCGTAGACAGCGGGAAGCACACCACAAAGAAAATCGCACCGCAGACGATATAGGCCGGTGCGTAGGCACCGCCGGTGGAAGCACCGGTGACAAAGCTGTAAGTCACACTGATGAGGTCCGCACCGCCCACGATGTACAGGCAGGAGGTGTTTTTGAACAGGTTGACCACCTGGTTCACCATGGGAGGCAGCATGACCGGGATGCTCTGGGGCAGGATGATGTAGCCCATCCTCTGCAGGTAGTTGAAACCCTGCGCCTGGGCGGCTTCAAACTGTCCCTTGGGCACCGACTCGATGGCAGCGCGGACGACCTCGCCCATATAGGCACCGGTGTACACACCCAGTGCAATGATGCCGGTGCGGATGACGCCCAGACTCAGGCCCGCAAAGGCCAGCGCATAGTACAAAAAGCACAGCTGCAGCAGCAGCGGCGTGTTCTGGATGAACTCCACATACACCCGGGCGATGAACTTGAGCGGTTTCTTGCCGCTGGTGGCCATCAGGCCGATGACCGCGCCAATGGCAAACGCCAGCACCAGCGCACTGAATGCCGTGAGCAATGTGTTGCCCAGCCCCAGCAGAAAACTTTCCCGGTGGTTCCACACCGTTGCCCATGCGTCCCACGAAAACAGACCAGACATGGTGAACTCCCCTTTCCTACAACCCGTTTGGCTGCGATAAAATTTAATCCAGGCCGTTGTCCTTGATCAGGCCGTCAATGGTGCCGTCGGCCAGCCAGCCGGTCACCAGCTCGTCACACAATGCGGAGAAACCGCTGCCCTTCTTGGTGGCGATGCCGTACTCCTGCGGGCTGAACTCGGCGTCGATGTAGCTGCGGCCGTCGGTCTTGTAGATGGCCAGGATGGACTTATCCACGCAGAAGCCGTTCACCTCACCGGCGCTCAGAGCCGTGCTGATGGCGGGGTAGTCATCGTACTGACGGAAGGAGATGCCGTCCTTCCAGGTATCGGCATTGAAGGTGTCGGCGTCAAAGCCGTCGCCGGAGATGACGCTGGCGTCGATCATGGCCTGCACCAGTGCACGGGCGGAGGTGGAACCGGAGGAAACACCCACGACCTTATCCTTAGGTCGGCCAGCTCCTTGATGCCGGAGGAATCCTCCGCCAGAACGCTGACGTAGTCGGTGTAGTAGGGGGTGGAGAAGTCCCAGCTCTTGCGGCGCTCCTCGGTGATGGTAAAGGTGGCCAGCACGCAGTCGATATCGCCGGAATCCAGCAGCTCGCCGCGGGTGGCGGCGGTGACGGTGGTGAACTCCACGTCCACGCCCAGGTGCTCGGCGATCATCTCGGCCAGGCTGTCCTCAAGGCCGGTGTACTCGCCGGTGAGGGTATCCTGGAAGCTGAAGCCCTTGACGCGTTCTTGACGCCGACCTTCAGCACACCGCGGTCCACGATGGCCTGCACGTCGGCAGACAGTGCTTCGGAGGAAGCGGCTGCGCTGCCGGAGGCGGCAGAAGACGCCGTGCTGCCGGAAGCAGCCGTGGAGCCGGCCGAGCCGCCGCAGGCGGTCAGGGCAGCAGCGGCTGCCACGGTGCCGCAGACGGCCAGGAACGAACGACGTGTGATCTTTTTCATAATATTTTCCTCCAGATCGGGCCGGGCACCCGCCCGGCGTCTCTTATTGTGCTTCTTTGGGAACGGCCTTATTGTAGCGCATTCCCGCCGGAGGCTGCGACCATACACGGGCAAAATGCAGGTAAAACTTTGGGGGCCGGGCCAGGCTTTTGCAAGGAGCTTGTAAACTGCGGTGAAAACCGTAGCACCTTTCTTTACATTGCCGGAAAAACTGCCCAAAACCATCCTTCTGCCCCTGGGCAGAACGACAAAAAGCCCCGGGCACTCTTTCAGAGTGCCCGGGGCAAAAGGTTCTTGATCCGATCAGCCGACCGTCTTGGTGGCAACGTATCCGTCGCCCCGTTTTACCAGGTACAGCACACCCGTTATGTTGTTGATGGTAATGGTCAGGTAAGCAGGCTTTCCGCTCTGGTAGGCCTCTCGAGTGGCCACATCGGGGAAGCTCAGCTTCAGGTCCTTTTCCTTGGTGGCAAAGGGCTTGCCCAGCAGTGCATCGGAGACCACCAGGTTCCCGGTGGGAGCCACCTGGGTCAGCTTAGAGCCGCCGACCGTAGCGTTGAACATCCCCCGGTAGGGCACAGCCTGCGTACTGCTGCCGCTGTCGGAGAAGCGGATCTTCACGGTGCCGGTGATGGCACCTGCGTCGCCGCCCAGCTCCGCGCCCTGGTCCACGTTCAGGCCGTAAATGCTTACGTTGAACACGCCCAGCTGGACTGCGTTGTCCGGCAGCTCCTGGTCACCGCCGCAGCCGGTCAGCAGGCCAGACAGGGACACTGCTGCCGCAGCAGCCGCAGCCCCCTTCAGAAACGTGCGCCGAGTCATTTTTGTTGTCATAAGAAAAACCTCCTTTTCAGCAATTGTTGTTTTACCTTTGCGACCCTGCGCCAGGGTCTCCCTTACAGGCGCAGGCTCCCGTCCGGGGCGTAGAACTGCACATACTTGCGCCACTGGCTCTCGCTGATGGTGCGTTTGTAGCAGCTCACCAGGGCGTCCAGCGCGTCTTTGTCGCTCAGCTCCGGCGCACCGGGGCAGGGCAGCACCAGGATGCGGAACCATGCGTCAAACAGGTGCTCATAGTAGCCGGTGTCGCGGGCACCGCACCGGGCGTAAAAGCCCAGACGGCGCACGGCCATGGCCTCGTCCTCAGCCTTTTCGGGCATTTCGGCCTCAATGATGATGGCCTGTGCCCCGGCTTCGTACTCCGGCAGGGCTGCCAGCAGCTTTGCGCCAAGGCCGCCCGCGCGGTAGGCGGGCACCACGGCAAAATAGTCCAGCTGGCTGATGGAACTGCCCTCCGGGCGCACCATGAGCAGGTAGGCGGCCAGCGTCTCCCCGTCAAACACGCCCCAGGTGTGGGCAAGGCCCTCGGCCTCGCTGGTCAGGATCATACTCAGCGGCTTGAGCTCCCCGGCGGGAAAGTCGCGGCGCATTTCCTGCAGATACACGTCGGTCAGCTCGCCGGGGGTCAGCAGCCGCCAGGTAAAGGTCTTGTTCATACGATGCGGGTCCCTTTCTGGATCACGGCCTTGATGTTCAGCTCCTTGTCGGCCAGGATCACGTTGCCGTAACGGCCAGCGGCCAGGCTGCCGTAATCGTTGTCCACGCCGATGCTCCGGGCCGGGTTCTCGCTGGCGGCGCGCACGGCGCTCTCCAGCGGCACGTTCATCTCCAGCACGGCACGCTTCATGCAGTCGTACAGGCAGGTGTTGCTGCCTGCAATGGTGTCCGGGTGCTCGGTCAGGGTAGCGCGGGGCCCCTTGACCGTGATGGCCTGCCCGCCCAGACTGTACTGGCCATCCGGCAGGCCGCAGGACATGGCGCTGTCGGCGATCAGGCACACACGGTCATCGCCGAAGGTGTTGAAGGTGAAGCGCACCATGGCCGGGTGGATGTGCACGTTATCGGTGATAAGCTCCACCTCGGCATCGTGCTCCATGGCAGCAATGATGGGGCCGGGCGCACGGTGGGTGATGCCGGGCATGGCGTTGTACAGGTGGGTCATGTGGGTGGCACCGGCCTCAAAGGCCTTGACGGCGGTGTCGTAGTCGGTGCAGGTGTGGGCGATGGAGATGCGCACCTCGTTATGGCACTCCTTGATAAAGTCCAGATTGCCCGGCTCCTCGGGGGCAACGTCCACCAGCTTGATCAGACCGCCCGCACGCTTCTGCAAACGGCGGAACATGGCGGCGTCTGCGCCCTGCACATACTCCGGGTTCTGTGCGCCCACCTTTTTGGGGCTGATGAAGGGGCCTTCCATGTTGATGCCCACAAGGTCGGCACCCTTGCCGTTTTTATGGGCGGCAGCGGCGTCCATCACCTTGTTCAGGATCTCCTCGGGGTAGGTCATGGTGGCGGGGCAGATGGCCAGCACACCCTTGCTGGCCTCGAAATCCGCCAGCGTCTGGATAGCCTCCTCGGTGCCGTCGCAGAAATCCTTGCCCATTGCCCCGTGGAAGTGGATATCCACAAGGCCCGGCAGGGCGTACAGACCCTCGGCGTCCAGCACCTCCTCGCCCTCCTCCGGGGCGGCAAAGGGCACGATGCGGCCATCGCGGATGACGATGGTGCCGCGCTCAAAGGTGTGGCGCGGGGTATAGACCAGTGCATTCTGAAGGATCATACAAAACACCTCGTTCTTTTTTCTTTTCACCCAGTAGA
>ERZ860009.921-NODE-921-length-10706-cov-1.245517_pt1 | contig 10706 bp, 15 predicted proteins | sample MGYA00510114_ERZ860009 | MGnify/ENA primary metagenome ERZ860009 (study PRJEB30046, sample SAMN00715177) | human gut metagenome | study: EMG produced TPA metagenomics assembly of the A metagenome-wide association study of gut microbiota in type 2... | reverse complement strand
TATATATCCGGTTGTGTAAGAAAACATTCCATTGGGTTCACATCGGCCATTCATGGTATCATAATCCTGCTTATCATATCCTATTTCAATAGAAGTATAAGCATAGGTATTATCTGCCTTAATAATCAAGTCTGCAATTTCATCTTTTCGCATAGACATCGCAGCAAATGAACTTTTAAAATACTCATCCCTAAAATTAAAAATCAACTTTGTCCCGTCAATATCATATTCATACCCTAATACTTTCATCCAGTCAAAAAAATCATTTGGTGATCCGTATAATTTAGCTCCGGGAATTTGTCTTATACTTTCTGCTGCAATAAGCATTGTTTTGTAATTACTCTCATCCAATTTATTTGTACAGAAAAAAGACCGTTAACTCCAGACATTTCATTTAAATAATGTTGCATAAGGATCGTTGGGTCAATTAAATCTATATATAATACTTTTACACTCTTTTCTATATACGAAAGAATAAAAGTAAGTTTATCATCTTTCTCAACAAATGTAATATCTCCTGTACTTATCATCAGGACATGGTCTTTGTTATAATTCTTATCTACGTCTAGCTGAAGTGTTAAACTCTCGTTTTCTTTTAAAGTTATATAAGTATCAAGCACCATGTCTGCTTTAAACATACCTATTATATACTTATTTTCTTCTTTTGTTCCTGCTTCTGGAGTCAAAACCCATTCTTTTATAATTTCTTGGTTTTTATTGTCATTTGTATTTTTTATCAGATGAACATAAAGTAATTTATTATAATCGAATGTCCCTGGCAAACCATATGATAACTTCCCATCATACTCAAATTTATAACTCATTTCAACATGAATACTGATTTCTTTTTTCCCTGCATTAAGGACAAAATAGTCATTACTACTACTACCGCCAAAAGATTGAGATTTAAAATCAATTTCTTCCCCGGGAATTAGTTCAGAACTTGATAAACTTAATGGAAGGATTATACTGGATGTTGAAGATATTGTTTCTATCGGAGATGTCGGTAATTCATAAACACCGTTATTAATAAAATTCATTCTTTCATACTTCCACTTTTTAGTATCAGCGATTTCTGATACTAGTACTTCATATTTTGTTTTCCCCTCTGAATTAATTATTTCAAGTAAATCAAATTTTGCTGCTTCCACTGTAACCCGATCTCATATTCCTGGTATGTACTAAAATCAAGATTTATATCTTTTATTAGTTTGTAATCATTGTCAAAATTACCTCTCCGATAAATTTTTAACAAAGCTTTCCCATAAAGTCCCTTACGGAAGAAAATGTCTTTTACAAAATCTTTTGCAGATAAAACAAAACTTATTTTAAAAGAAACCTCTGATATAACACCGGATACACCATCACGCGACAATACATTCTCTAAAGAATCCAGATTTTCAATACTTTGAGTTACATCAATAAAATCTCCCTCAAAAACTCTTAAGTAGTAGTTCTTTTCGTAATCTGACGCACAAGATAAATATACATACCTGCAATTTTCAGGTATATTAAATGCTACGTTAGTTATAGGTCCATCCCCCGTATTTTTAATATGGTCCAAAACATTTAAATTGGAATCAAGCATTACAATCTCAGCGCTATCCCTTAAATATCCATTGTATTCAACTTGCTTATATAGCCCTAACGTCCCATCTTTTTTTCTGTTATCTAATATATATAGTCTTGACAAACTATATTCATGGGTTTCAAATTCTCCATTTTCATTTACTCTACACCACATATTGCCGGCAAATTCCCCTCTTTCATATGCTCCCCCTTCTATAACTACACATTTTATATAATCTCTTACTATTTTCATCTTGTAATACGATTTACTTTATTTAATTCTCTTGCATACAACTCATTTTTAATGTTCTGACGGAACATTTTCAATAATGTATCAGTTTTTTGGTTACCCTCCTTTAATAAAGCTGAAAGTTCTTCAAAAGAAATAGCCCGATCACTCATATGGATATCAGGAGCTTTCAATGTATTCATTTCCGCATTAAAATCCGGCAATACGACAGAATGAGGCGGTAAATCGACCAGTGTATCCGTTGATGGAGTGCGGAAAACTTTTCCTCCTGCTATAATCATTTCAGATTTACCACCATCTCCAACAATAGCCAGACCTCCCGGATGATCTTCTGTACCTTGTGCATATTCAGGGATAGGAGTTGCTAGAACTGTTGCAGATTGTACTGCACCAGCAGCAATAATTAACGGGATCATGCCTGGAGCTGTAAATGGATTTGTCCAGGCAGCCATAATTGCCTGTGCTGTATTCCATGCAATTTGTGCGATTGCCATTGCCTTTTCATAAATTGCCTGTTTTCTTAAAATTTCTTTTCTCTTATTTTCGATTTGATCTTCCGGGCTGCAGCTTGATCATCCACAACCGCTTTTCTGGCATCCGCTTGCTCCTTCGAAATTGCACCGGCTTCTTCCAAACGGTCAATACGTTCTTTCTCACGCTCAGACCATTCATCATTTGCCTCAGACTCTTCTTCAAGGGCATTAAGTTGGTTTTGGAAACGTTGTTCGATAAGCTGTTGACCGAAATTAAATACATCCTGCAAAAGCTCTTTTTTCTTTTCTGCCAATGCCTCAGCTGCAGCAATCTCTTGTTCATTTACCCATTTTTCATATTCTAGGCGATTGTCAGCCAAACGTCTTTCAATATCATTCTTTTCTTCTTCTTTCAGACCAAAAGTATTTAATTGTTGCTCCAACATTTTTTGTTCTTCATCAAAACGTATTAAAGCATATTTATCCGAAATAGCCTTTTTTTTAGACTGATATACTTCCTCGGACATTAAACCTTTTTTATAATCTTTGGCCAGATAATCGTATTCTGTTGATTCTTTCCCGGATATAGCCCTACTTCGCGCATCTGCTTCTTCCTGAATAGACTTAAGCATTTTTTTTACTCTATCTTCCTCTATTTGTAATTGGGTTTTAGCACTCTGTTCTGTAATCTTTTCTTTTCCAATGCCTCTTTTTGTCTTATTAAAAGGACCTGATTTGAAACCTTCTGGGCAACTTCAGCCCGGTCTTTTTCGTTATCCGGATCTTTACCTAATCCGATAGTTGTTTCTCTTATTAATTTCTCAATTTGAGCATATGCATTGGTTTTTACAGATGCTTTTAAAGCTTCACTATATTTATTCAGGGCCTCGATGCGTTCCTCATAAGAAAATCTTTCATCCTGAACGATTCTTTTATTAGCTTCGCTACCTTCTTTCTCTTTCAGAGAAAGCATTTGGTTATAAGCATTTCTTTCCCTCTCCTGAAGTTTTATAATATAATCATAAATTTTTCTTTCCTCTTTTTCTCTCGACTTTGCTTGTTTGTCAGTTTCTATACCAAGCTCTTTAAGGCGTTTTATTTCATCATCTATTTGCTTTAAACGTCGATTTTTCAATTTGAGTTCCTCTTCTGTACTTTCGGGCAACAATTCTGCTTCTTTCCTTAAATCCTGCTGTTTTTTAAGTAATGAATCTAATTCTTTAATTGTATCAGTTCCATAAACTTTTCTAAAAGTTTTTTCCATTGCTAACAAAGACTTATGACTATCCTCTAATCTATTATTAAGACCTATAAGTTCTTCCTTTGTCTTCGATAAATCATTTTTCAGAATTTCCATACCACCTCCGTAAGAATAACTCTGAAATTCTATACGATTAAATTCTTTATAGATTTCTTCGGCAGATTTACGTAATGCTTCATCATCGGATGTGATACCGATTTTAAAAGTCATAAATTTTTCAATACCCTTTTCTTTACCATATTTTTTCTCAAATTTTTCAAGTACACCATCTAACGCAGATTCCATCCCTTTATTATACTCTTCTATCATTTTGGAATTAGCTTCTTGTAAACCTTTTTGAATAGAGTTCTGAATTATCGACTGAGTTAATATCTTATATGCAGCATCCAAATCTTCTAGATTACGTATCTCATCTTTTTGCCCTTTCAGATAATCACCATATTTATCAATTATTTTCATCCGGGCTTTGTTATAATCTTCTGTCCCCTTTGTCGTATTTTTTAATTTGTCAATCATTACATCCAACTCAATTGTATCTTTAGCTATATTTTCACCAAATATCCTTTGTACTTCACTTACCTCGATTAATGCCTGCTTAGCTCCAAACAATGATTTAAAGAAATTACTAATTTCTTTCCCGTATGCAGTAATTACAGTTATTCCAACGACTAAAGCTGTTTGCCAGGAGAATACGGAAGATATAAGCTGTTTCCAAACTGGTATCCCTTTCTTTCCTTCTGCTCTTAATGCTGCATTTGCATTCTTAGCTTTTATTATTTCATCGGATAAGATCGGTATGTTGTTTGAAATAGCCAGAAAAAATTGACTAAGACTCATTGTCAATGATGGAAGTTCTCTGGCAACTTGTTGGACGCTATATTGTAAAGTATTAAAACCTCCTGCATAATTACCAACATTACGTTGATGGTTACCAATAGATGCATCAAATTCTTTGATTTTCGAATCTGTTTTTTGTATTGACTTTAACAGTTCTTGGCCAAATGGTGAATTTCTTTCTTCTTCTGTCAAATTTCGGTATGCAATTCTTGCTTTACTTAAAGACTGAGCCATCTCATTCATTGATCCAGAAGCAGCCTGATTCAGTTTAATATCGTTTTGAATCACCTGATTTAAACCTGATATTATTTGTTTATGCTCTTTCTCGGAATTTATCAACTCTCGTTTTCTGGCTACTTGCTCTTCTGTTAATTCTTTCCCTTCATTTTCTATTCTATTCAGCTTTGATAATTCTGCTTTCACTGATGATAATGCAGCTTGTTCTTTTATCAAGGAAGATATATTCTGACTACGTAGTCCTATGATTTTATTTGCTGCAGAGGCCATTTCTTTATAAGCAATCCCTTCCTGTTTAATGCCATCTGCACTTTTAGTTGACTCTTCAAATTCTTTTTGTTTAGCTATTACGGACTTTTGAATTTCATCATTATATTTTTTACGTTCTTCAAGTATGGACCTCAACATTTCTATCTCTTTAGCTGCTGGCTTTGAGAAGAAATTAATTTGTCCTGAAAATTTTCATTTGTTTGATTATCTCTCTGTGTTTTTCTAATTCGGCAATAGCTTTGGCTTCGACCTGATTCTGTTTATTGATTAAATCGGTAAGTGTTTTGTAATTTGTAGCTGATTTCTGTAATTCATTATTAATATCAACAACCGGTTTTAAAATTTCCAGTAGATTAGATTTTGTTTTGTCTAACTGGACATCCAATGCCATCAATTCATTTAGTACCTCCTGTGGTACCAATTCCATATTTTTAGTACTTCTTGCCATTGATCATTGATTTTGACTGTTCTACATATTCCGACATCTGCTTAATATATACAGCATATTCTGCAAGTGTAATGTCCACTGAAATTCTGAATCCGGCCCACCGGCTTATTATCGCAAGCTGATCATAAAAATCTTTAGGGGTTATTGCTTTACTTTTATTACTTTTTTGGATACTATCAAATTCCTTTTGTGCCTTTTTCAGCCGGATTGATCTGTCTTTTATGCGGGAATCAATTTTTCTGATTAAACGATCCATATCTTCATTATTCTCAGGAATGGAACACCTCATTCCCAGTTTAGAAAGATTTCCAACTGCAGCATCCGGAGTAATAGGAAGTATTTGCAGACATAATGTCAGTCCGACAATCTGAGATCTGTATGAATAAATATCTTTAAGCAGAACATTATATCTCGTTGATATACTACTCCCTGATAATTCCGCATAGCCGGAAATTATTTTATTATTCGCATCTTCTAATACTGTTTTTGGTGGATTCCCAGAAATTATAAGAGCATCCAGATTATTATTACATACAATTTCTATATAGACCTTCAATGGACAATCATAGCAACTACTGTAAATAGAATATAATTCCTCTGACTTTGCCGGGTTTCCCCGCTTTTTGCCAACACGATTTCCGGTCATAGAATGTTTTGTTCCCTTCTTCATATACGACATAATCTTTTTTTTCAATTTCACTTTCAATACGGGCCTGATTCATTATTTTGTCAGCCTCTGTAGTCTTTTTCTTTAAACAATCGCAACTCATTGTAATAGTTTTAATAGAGCAGGATGGATAAAATTTTTATAGAAATATTCTTTTGATTCAGGAGATATCCCAAATACAAGATTGTTATATTTATTCTCTATATCGTTTGAATCTCGATATGATGAGCCAATAATAAAACTTTCTCCTTCCGGTAAAATAAACATATTGTCCTGAAACGGACCGGTCACAATAAGATTGGGGGTATCCTTGTCTTTGTACGGATATGTGTCGGATTTTCAATACGCGCTTTATGCTCCTGTTCGAGTTTGTATTTCATCCGGGCATATGCTTCTGCCTGTAAATTGCTTTTAAAATACGGATCGTTAAGGTATGAAGGTGTTAATACTTCACCTTCTGCATTACGTCCCAACAACATCTGATCTCTATTAAGGGAAAGTAATATATCCTTATCCCTTGCTACAATTCCGTTAATTACTGCAGGAATATTTTTTATATTTTCCTGAATTTTCGTATATTTTCTTATTAATTCCCTTATCCCCATAATATAAAGGGGTGGAACTACCCACCCCCTCCAGATAAAATAACAAAATAAAACTATTCGGACTCTTTGGTATCAGATCCCTTAATACTGTCAAATACTTCTGAAAATTTCTCCGTAAGTACGTCCCGGTCAATTCCTGTCCACTCAAAAGCCTTCACACGTTGGCTGACCCATGATGTTTTACGTGACTTTCGTATATCACTTTCATTTACGTCTATCACGTATTTCCCCATTATAACTTTCATGACAGATCGGTTAGTTCATTGATACCTTCAATCCCGGGAATATCTGCATTTAATACAGACGCCGGCGCGATCCTGTATGCTGCAGCGGGTTCAAATGTCAAAGTACCGGTAGATTGATTATATGTAACTGTCGTAGGGGATCCTCCTGAAGCATTTAAAAACATCGTTGCCTTCACTTCTCCCCATATTCCGAAGTAATGTCTTCTGCTCCGCATGCTGTAATTACAGTTGCCGAGCCACTCGCTGTCCCTTTTTTTAAAGTAACACCTAAAAGTCCGTCAGGGACATTCACAAGACCAACATTTATTGCAGCCATGTTTTTTCTTCATCTTCGTTATTCGGAGTATAATATACGAAAAGAGACAGATTATATGCAGTTGAACCATCTGTCGGCGTACGTTGTGTGTACAAAGTTCCTTCATATCCTGCGAAAAAATATTCGCTTCCTCTTTTTACTATTGTACCATAGGCATATCCTTCGTCGTCCACTCTAATTACACGTACTTTCCGCTTATTAAATTTTGCCAGTTCTTTATACATGCATCGCCGGCATTAATCTGATAAGCCACGTTTTTCGCATTTAGGTTTGTCGGTGCTGGGCCTCCGTATGTACCGAGGTCTGGGGCATTGATATCCCCACCGGAAATGGTCATCCCAACGATATTTTTAATCGGATAAATCCGGTTAGGACCGGATTCATAAAATGGGTTCCTAATTCATCGGTAAAATCCGTCTCTTCAAGAGGGAAGTACGCATTCAAGCCAGTTACAATCAAAGCTGATACTTTCCCTTCCTGTTTTGCACAACTTTCAGCCCTGGTGAGGGGAGTTGCTGTTTTGCAATTACTTTTAATTTGTCCAATACTCATTCTTCTCTAAAATTTAAAATTCCTTTAATACCAGATGTTACTGCAGCATTCTCGCGTTCGATTGTAAGGAAATCGGATTTGCACAGATTCGTATTAAGCTTTAAAGCCATGCCATGTATTTCTATTGCATCAATATTATCTCCGTATCTCTTTATTATTTCTCCGGCGCTCTCTCCAGTAGTAAAAATTTCATAGTATGTATGATCAGGTTTCCCATAGTCTGTTTTGAAATATCTACAAGCTTGTATTTGCCTAATAAACTCTTCATAAACAGGACGGAGCACCTTTTCAAATACTTCGTGTTCCCGTTTTTCAGTCATCCAGGTACTTTTTACAGTACCAACAATTGCAATATTGTAAAATATAGTCACCTCATTCCCCCTGTTTTCTTGCCGGATTGGCTGAAAATTTAAAAAAGAAGGGAATTTTAGTCTTGCTCCGTTCGGATGCTTACCGATTTCAAGTAATGCATTCGATATCTCGTTATTTGTACCCGGATAATGCCACAATAAAAAATGATTGTTTACCAAACAATTTTTACTGTAAGGATAACTTAATAAATTGTCCTTAAACTCTTTATTCCAGTCAAGCGCATTACGAGTACGAAAAACGAGGCTACCGATAAGCTTATTAGGAGAAATCATATTCCAAACGTATTAATGTATTTAAACAACCTTGCATCATCGCCCAATTTCCCGTACAGAACTTCATTCTGATTTACGTATTCCCTGATATCCGCAATCATATCAACCATATCGTTCCATACTCTTACTAGTTTTGGGGATACAGAAACGATAGAAGAATAATCTTTACGGCCTCTAACTTCTCCCTCGGGTGATGTCTGTGTCTGCATGCTCCGGATTGAGTAAAAATACACATAGTTTGCAGCAGGAGAATAGCTATTACCCGAACCTGTAAACACAAAAATCTTATTCCTTAACTTACCCCACTCATTCCCGTCTTCTATCTCCTTCATCATTCTGGCATACATCTCACTACCAAGTAATTCATTCATGAATTTCACTTCGTATTTCCCCAAATACCAATCGAAAGACTGTTCGTTAACGGCTTGGATCATCGTTCCAACTCCTTTCGGTTCTACGAATATCAGGTTCGGGATCGACAATTCTCCTTGAAAATATGTGTTATCCAGAAACATATCAGTTACCGCGCGACATTTTTGCAACTCCTTTTTTTACCAACTTCTCGGCCTGTAACCGATGCACAAAATCCTCTTCCCCTTCCTTGTGATATACACTTTTGTTTGTATAAACAATCTTTACCATATCGTCCTTATAAACACTCTTGCTTCTTTTTCTACCTTTGTTTCCATTGTATTATTTTTTAATATGTTACTAATTTAAACTATCCGGGGACCTAAGCCCCGGAGTTATCTATCCTCCAACTCCTGCCTCAGGAGCTTTTAATGCTTCTTTTACTGTACTGAATGTACTCTTAACAAAAGATCCGGCATTGTTAGATGGTACTAGGATAGGAAGAATAATTCGCCGATAATTGTCATCCGGTTGTGGATAAGATCGTCGTTAACAAGCCCAGTCCTTATTTGTGGTGCTTCTTCTTCAATAAACCATGTATCAGATTCTCCGATAAGGAACGTTCCGGATGCAATACGGGTAGTAGTAATTACACGAAGACCAAGCAAAGAAAATTCTCCGCCATTCTGAATATAGGGCAGAATAAAAGTGCCGTTATTTGCCTGAGTCAATGCAAGTTTCCATTTATCCGCAGGATTAATAATCAGCACGTCCGGTCTATATTCCAAGCTTTCAAGTTGCAGTACTGAAGCAACTATTGCATCAAAATCAGTCGGTGCAGCAATTGTATCATCGAGCGCTGTGGTAGTGTAAGCAGTTGCATTAGACAGCAAATCTTCTGTCAATAGTTTCTCATAGTCTCTCCATACTTTATCATTAAAAAGACGCTGAATTTGGGCCCAGGCACGCGAACGCCATTTTAGCATTTCCTCGGTAACAACGATATAACCAGCAGCTTTTTTTGCATCCACTTTATTTTTAATCAGGCTTAAATGTACCTGTGGTTTTAATCCATTTTCAGACACAACGGCAATAGCTCCTTTTTCGTCTCCTTCTTCGTAAAAGTTAAAAGATTCAGGCACTTCATCAACAACGGTAACATTGGCTATATCATGGATGTATTCCCGGCCACGCCGTTTCATAAATAATTCGTTATTCTCTCCTATTTCTTCCGCAAGAGTTGCTCCGGAAGTAGTGGTTATGCTATTGGATGTAGTCTGAATGTTTGCTGCAGTATGTTCATCTACAGATTTTATACAAAATCCGACTTTATTATCTTTAACCGCAGATACAAATTTGTCGTAATTCTTTTCAAACGCGGATTTTAAACCTCGTGCTCCTTTTACCGGCACTCCTGCTCCTTCAAACTGGTAATTGTTTTCCCCTGTTCTTTCAAAGAACTCTGCATTTTTTCAAAAGCCTCCTTCGAGATTCCGTTTTCGTCAGCCCAGCTCTTTAATTTTTCCTGCATTTTCTCCATCAGTTTTTCCTCATTGATTTTATTATCAACGTAAGATTTAAACTGAGCATTAAAATGATCTGCCAGCGCTTTTAATCCGGCTCTTTCCTTTTCATTGAAATCGACCCCATCCGGTAACGCAAAACCAACAGGGACAACCCCGGCTAAAACTGCACCTGCACCTAAACCAATTCCACCGGAAAGTACACACAATAGTGCAGCCACGGCAATTAATCCGAAACAAATACATACTAATCGAAAGCTATAGCGGGCCTTTGCACCCGCAAAACCTCCTTTTCTCAAATCTTTAATCATTCTTTTCATTTTCACTTAATTTTGCTAGTTTTTCAAACATATTTCCCTCTTTTAATTGAACTAAGGTAGAATTGAAACATATGAAAGAGAAAATGACGAACTTCAAAAAATATTCTTTTAATTGAACTAAGGTAGAATTGAAACTTT
>ERZ860009.920-NODE-920-length-10719-cov-1.937359_pt1 | contig 10719 bp, 9 predicted proteins | sample MGYA00510114_ERZ860009 | MGnify/ENA primary metagenome ERZ860009 (study PRJEB30046, sample SAMN00715177) | human gut metagenome | study: EMG produced TPA metagenomics assembly of the A metagenome-wide association study of gut microbiota in type 2... | reverse complement strand
TGCTGCCACTCAGAGCGATGAGCGCCAGAAACGGCTGACTATCAATTCCAACTTCCTGCGCGGTACTATCGAAGGCGACTATTCCTATCAGACATTGCCCGCCAGCGTGCTCAACATCATGCGGCGTTACATCCCGGCTCTGATACAGCCCGCCAGGAAACCGCAGAAAACAGAAAACAATTTCCATTTCGACCTCCATATCTACGATACGGAGATACTCTCCACCGTATTCCAGATACCGCTGAAAGTATATACCCACTCTACTCTGAAGGGCTATTTCAACGACAAAGCGCAACGGTTGCGCGTAGAGGGGTACTTCCCGCGGCTGAGTTACGGCGGAAAGTTCTTTGAGTCGGGCGTGGTTCTCTGCGAAAATCCGGGTGAACAGTTCCAGGCAAAAGTCCGCTTCACCAACCGGAAAACAACCGGCGCGGTAAACGTAGCCCTCGAAGCCAAGGCAAAGGACGACCGGATACAAACCATATTCAACTGGGGAAACAGCAGCGCTGTAACTTACAGCGGCAAGATAGCGGCTCTCACTCAATTCGTCCGCAACTCTTCCCAAGAAGTTGGCGACGACAAAATACACACAAAATCCTCCCGCCAAGCCCAAAAAGAGAAACCCGCCCTGAAAACGATTGTCAACGTACAGGAAACGAACGTAATCCTCAACGACACTGTATGGAAGATACACCCTTCGCAAATCGTGGTCGACTCGGGCAAAGTGCACGTCAACAATTTCTACTTCAGCCATAAAGAACGTCACTTGCAAATCAACGGAACCGTATCCGAACAACCTCAGGACACCGTACGCCTGAACCTGAAAGAGATAAACATAGGATACGTATTCGATATAGCCGACCTGGGTGTCAACTTCAAAGGCGAGGCCACGGGCCCGGCATATGCCAGCGGAATACTTAAAAAGCCGGTGATGAGTACCGACCTCTTCATACGCAACCTCGGCTTGAACGAGGGGCTTTTGGGCGATGCCAACATACACGGCGAATGGCATCACGACGTGAAAGGCATCTACCTGGATGCCCGTATCCGCGAGAAAGACATTGCCAAAAGCCATGTATACGGATACATCTACCCCATAAAACCCACCAGTGCGCTCGACTTGCAAATCGAAGCCGACAGCACCAACCTGAAGTTCATCCACCACTACATGCAGAGCATCACCCCCGAATTCAACGGGCGTGCCAGCGGCCACGTACATTTCTACGGCAAGTTCAAGGCGCTGACAATGGAAGGCCGCGTATTCGGTGACGCCTCCCTCAAGGTAGATGTACTCAACACTACTTTCTCCCTGAAAGACAGCATACTTATCGAACCGGGCGGACTTACTTTCCGCAACAACCGCATCTTCGATACGCAAGGGCATCAGGGCAGAGCCAACGGTTATCTGCACTACCGGCATTTCAAGGATTTGGAATACCGCTTCCGGTTCGATGTGGACAACATGCTGGTTATGAACACCAAAGAATCACCCGACTTCCCCTTCTACGGCACGGTGTATGGCACAGGCAACGCCACCATTGCCGGCAATGCGGCAGACGGGGTGAATATCGACGTGGCAATGACCACCAACCGCAACACCAACTTCACTTATATGAAAGAAGGTGTCGCCTCGGCAGTGAGCAACCAGTTCATACGCTTTGTAGACAAGACACCGCGCCGCGTACTTCAGGATTCCATTATGCTGATGTCCGAATACGAGCAGGCGCAGAAAGAAGTCATGGAAAAGGAAAGTGACACCGACATACGACTGAATCTCCTGATAGACGCAACTCCGGACGCCACCATGAAAATCATCATGGACCCCATTGCAGGTGACTACATCAGCGGTAAAGGAACGGGAAATATCCGCACCGAATTCTACAATAAAGGAGATGTGAAAATGTTCGGCAGCTACCGCATCAGCCAGGGAGTTTATAAATTCAGCCTGCAAGAAGTTATCCGCAAAGACTTCATCATCAAAGACGGAAGTACCATCACCTTTAACGGCGCGCCGCTCAATGCCACCCTCGACATCCAGGCAGGCTATCTTGTAAACTCCGCTTCGCTGAACGACCTCGTTCCCGATGCCGGCAATTACGTCAACCAGACCAACATCAAGGTTAACTGCCTCATGGCACTGACCGGACAGCTCACCTCACCGGACATCAAAATGAGCCTGGAGCTGCCCAACGAACGCGATGAAGTACAGGCATTGGTACGGAATTATATCCCTACGGACGAGCAGATGAACATGCAGATACTCTACCTTTTAGGTATCGGCAAGTTCTATACTCCGGAGAATGTAGACGCCACCGGCAACTCCAACATGATGTCGAGCGTGCTCTCTTCTACCCTTTCCGGACAACTGAACAATGCGCTCTCGCAGATTATCGACAGCAATAACTGGAACTTCGGCACAAACTTCAGTACCGGAGAAAAAGGCTGGACGGACATGGAGTTCGAGACAATGCTTTCCGGGCAACTGCTGAATAACCGCCTGCTCATAAACGGTAACTTCGGCTATCGCGAGAATCCGATGGCGAACACCAACTTCGTAGGTGACTTCCAAGCCGAATGGCTCGTAAACCGTTCCGGCGATATCCGTCTGAAAGCGTATAACGAAACCAACGACCGCTATTACACCAAGACCAACCTCACCACTCAGGGTATAGGCATCATCTTCAAGAAGGATTTCAACAAATGGAATGAACTGCTCTTTTGGAACAAGTGGAAGTTGAAAAGGCTGAAAAGGAAACAAGCGGAGAAGAATACGTCCGCTCCGGACAGTATCCCTCAAAAGAAATCCCGTCCGGAAGCACAATCCAAACGGGAAAGGGAAGAATGAGTGCATGCTTTCTTTTAAAACAGATGGTCTGTATGGTGTAAACAGACCATCTGTTTGTACCGTACAGACCATCTGTTTCACTCCGACAGACCATGCGTTTATTTCCTATACACTATCTTAAACTACTTTTGGCATGAACAACGCTCCTGACATCTCGGCGTGCACCTATAAAAACAGTTCTTCAAGGAAGGAACCAATGTAGCGATACGCTTGGTATGTCCGTACCTGCAAAGAGAGGATGCAAATCCTCTGCGAAGCCGGAACATCGTCCGCAAGCAAACAAATTCCAATAAAATGCAATATATTATATCGCGTGCAACAATGGCGCACGCAAAGACTGTAAATATTATAAAGCCAACAGATTATGAAAGATTTAACAACCTTTACGCTTTCAGTCATACAGGAACTGGAAGACGAGGGGCGGTTTCGGAACCGCTCATGTATACCGCAGCATGCTACGGGCTTTCCAACGGTACTGGGAAAGTGAACATCCAAAAAACGAAATACGCATGCGGAAAGTGTTTGATATCGCCACGATACACAAATTCGAAAGGCACCTGCTGGAGAGGATGCTCAAGCTGAACACCATGTCCACCTACCTACGCATGTTGCGGGCAGTATACAACCGCGCGCTGCTGGCAGGCCTCACCGGCTACGTGCCCGGACTGTTCAAACATGTATATACCGGAACCCGTGCCGACGTGAAACGCGCACTCCCACCTGCCGAAATGGGACAAGCACTCGACATCTCCGCTTCCTTGCACCGGGAACTCAAAGAAGCGCAGATATGGTTCGCACTGCTCTTCCTCTTGCGGGGAATGCCGTTTGCAGACCTCGCAAGGCTGCGCAAATGCGATTTCAAGGACGGGGTAATTACCTACCGAAGACAGAAAACGGGAAGGCAGATACGTGTACACGTAACCGAAGAAGCCGCTGAGCTTATCCGCCGATGCGCCGACCGCCGTGCGGACTCGCCCTACCTGCTCAACATACTGGGGGACGAAAACTGCCGTTTCCCCCTAGGAAGGCGTGAAGAATACCGACATTACCAACAGGTCCTGCGGAGATTCAACCGGAAACTCAAACTGCTGGCGGCAGCCCTCAGGCTGGGCGGAAAGCTGTCGTCCTACACCGCAAGGCACACATGGGCAACAACGGCGTTCCACACCAGAGTCGCCGTGGGAGTAATAAGCAACGCACTGGGGCATTCATCGGTAAAGGTTACGGAAACCTATCTGAAACCCTTCGAAAACGAAGCGCTGGACAGGACCAATAAGAAAATTATCGCTTACGTGAAGAAATGCAGTATCCGACAAGGATGACAAGGGAGCATTCCATGTATATAACTATGATACAGATTATTACAAAGGGATTACTTTGTAGGTAACGGAAGATATTCCTACCGCAAAAGTAACTATAAAACTTGAAAAACAAAATAAAAAAGATAAAATCTTATCATATACGGCATAAAAGACCGGCAGCAGACAAAACAGAACAAACCGACTTCAACCAATAAAGCAAAGCCCCCCCTTGCCGCCTTCCGGTAGGAAAGCGGGAAAACGTCTGTTATATAACTTTATCGGTTATACAACCCGGATGCATATGCGGCAGACGCTTCTGCAGGGTGTCTGAAGGCAATCTCCCGTTACCTACAAAGTAACGGCCGGATACCAACAATCAAACAAACAAGAAAACTACATGATAACGCCCAAAACACAGACTGCCATTGCAGTACTCAAATGCATCTATGCAAGAGACTACGGTACTTGCATAAAGCAGTGCACACTTACAGAAGGGCAAATGCAGGTATTGCTGACACAGCTCACCAATGCCGGACTTATCATCCTGAAAGAAAAGGAACATCCGCTGGAAATACAGTCCTATATTCCTGCTAAAAGAGCCATGGAAATATCCCTGATGGATATTCTCGAAGCTACGGGAGGACATCTGAACTGCAACCGCCCCATTACCGAGCGGTTCTATGCACAATACGGAAGAGCCGCACAAAAACTCGGAATAGTAAACCAGATAACCAGGATATACCTGAAGGAGATTACACTGACAGATTTATAAAAGGAGGACAATAAATTGAAAAAGATAAACTATATCATAATATCGGCTTTGTTTGCAATATTGCCTTATACAAGCAGACTGAAAGCGCAAACCATAGCTGTAAAAAGTGACCTGCTCACCGGAGCACTCTCTTCTCCCAATCTTAGTGCAGAGGTAAAACTCTCCGAACGTTTTACGTTGGAAGCCGGATTCCATTACAACCCTTTCTCAATAGGCAAAGACAAATACCTGAAGCACTGGTTTGTACAACCAGAATTGCATTATTGGATGCATCAACCCTATAAAAGAAGTTTCTTGGGGATAAATCTCATGTATGGAGTATACAACATAAGCAAAATAAAATTGCCTTTCGGAATATTCAAAGGAATGCGCTCGTCAAGATACGAAGGAGATTTTGTAGGAATAGGAATATCGTATGGCTATCATTTTATCCTGTCTTCCCATTGGAGAGTGGAAACAAGCATCGGAATGGGATTTCTTCACACCGGATATGAGCGTTACTATTGTTCGAGTTGCGGAGAAAAGACAGGAGCAGGCAATAGAAACTTCATTGCACCTACCAAAGCGGCAATCTCCCTGGTATATATAATAAAATAATGACAAACAATAACAAATTACATATTAACACTTAAAAAAACAGATGCATATGAAAACAAACAATTTTTTATGGGCAACATTGGCAACAGCCATCCTTACACTGACAGGATGCAGCAGTGACGACAACGAACTGGCAGTTTCTCAACCGCCAATAAAACAGCACTCTTGGAACTGCGTCTGATCGGGAATGGAATAAATACTAAAGCAACCGGTGACAATTTACCCACGCAAGCCGAAGAAAACACTGTAAAGTATTTCACTGTTGCTATTTTCAACAGCGACAACACTGTAAATACCCTGCATACTGTAACCGAAAACACAGCCTCGGCAACAACCATCAGCTGCACACCGGCAACAGACTGTACGGGTATCGTAGTAGCCAACGCTCCTTCCGATAGTTATTTTACAGGTGTGCTGAGCAAGGACGATTTCTTGAAGAAAACCATCGCATTGGCGGATGCACAAACCAAAGACTGCCTGCCTATGAGCGGAAATATAAAAGACAAGAACGGCAACACCACTTTCACGTTAAGCGCAGGCGACAATGACGGAATAACCGCCCAATTAAGCCGGCTTGTGGCAAGAGTATCGATAAGCAGCATCAAAACTGACTTCGACCCCAAAGGGCAGTACTCAGCAGCATCGTATGAGCTGAAAAACATCTTTGTCCGAAATGCAATAAAAGAAGTGATACCGGGCACAGGCGAATACAGCACAACGAAAATGGAAACCCCTGCTTACCTGAGCGGAAACTACGACAGTTCCAACGGAACAGCAGATTATCTGGCAAATGCGATAAGCCCTGCTGCAGATGTAAAAACTGAACATCAGACCAACTACTGGTTTTATGTTCTCCCAAACGAGGAAACCACCCATACGGCATTGGTACTGGAAGGTACATTCAAGAAAAACGCGGACGATACGGGAAGTACCATCTATTACCCGATAATCATCAATAAGAGCCAGAGCGGAACAACCATCACCGGAGGTTCGGGCACAGGCACTTCAAACATAGCCCGTAACACTACTTACAGCATAAAAGCCACCATCAAAAGTATAGGTATTGCAGATCCTATGGGAGATATAACCCCTACTTCACTCCAACTGACGGTAAGCGTGGCGGACTGGGCATTGAATATTGCCCAGGATGTGACTTTCGAATAAAACCTGAATAACAAGCAATACTTTAAATAACTATGAAGTTTCTCCGAATATCCATACTTACGGCACTACATGTATGCCTCATATTCCTGCACACATCATGTATACGGGAAGAGATGAACGCCTGTGTACAATACAAGCTGAACACACAGGCAGTGGATGAACAAGGAAATGACCTGACCGGAAACGGGATACTGGAAAAATCGGAAGTTTATCTGTTTGGAGAAAAAGGATTTATAAGAATGATACCGGCAAAAGCATCGTTGGAATATCTCTTTGGAAACCATAAGAGCGAAAGGCTGACACTCGTAGCATGGGGAAACATCAAGGAAGACACCTTGATTACTATCCCCATCCTGCCGGGAACCTCCATCGAAAATGCACGCCTGAAACTGAAAAGACATACCGAAGGCAACCATCTGCCTGTAACGGATATGTTCTATTGCCGCAAGGAGCTGAATAATACCGCCACAAGAAGCATACAGGAAGAAAGCATCACATTGGTAATGAAAAGAATAGCAGCAGGACTTAGCATACATACCCTGCACCTGGAAGAGCAATATCCCCGACAAGAAGAAAACTATACACTTCTTATAAGAGGCACGGGAACGGAAATGGACTTCACAGGTAAAGTGACAGGCGAAAATGCCGAGTACAAGCCACTATCCATTACCGATGAGCAAGGCAATGTACATGTTCCCCCTTTCAGGATTTTTCCTACTGGGGAAGGAAAGGGTATAGAAATAGACATATACAGAGGGCAGGATAAGGTATGTACAGTGGAACGGGACAATGAAGGAAAACCTCTCTACGTAATGGCAGGAAAGCAAACGGACATTGAAATTGATTTCAAAAACACACAAATAAAAGCAACAGTAAAGGTCTTGCCTTGGGGAGAAGTGAACCAGAACACAGAAATCTAAGTAAGGAGAAGTATGACACAATTATTGAAATACAAAAGTGGTAAAATGACCGCATTATCTGTTATAGCCTTCACTGCAACCATTGTTGCCATGTTAGCATCATGCGATACCGCACAACTCGAAATTCCGGAAGTGCAACTGACACTCCGCCTTTCGTTACCGGAAACAGGAGAATACGCACGTACACGTGCTATCACAGCCGATGAAGAAAATGCGATAGATATTGAACAACTGAAAGTATTGGTCTTCAAGGTAGAAGGAACTTCCGATCTCTTTGCCTATGAAACTCCGCAGATACAGTTGCAGGCAAACCGGTATACAGTAACCCTAAAGCAAAGCCAAGCGGAAGAAAAGTACAGATTAGTTGTCATAGCCAATGCCGGCAAACAATTACCGGCCATTCAGGAAAACACTCCTAAAGACGAGGTACTAAGAAAAATTACGTTCAGCGCCAGCGGCAACTGGAACACGGCCGGTCCCTCAGATTACACTCCTTTTCCCATGTGGGGAGAAAGCACCACTGCACAATCGATAACTTCTGCCACGACTTTGGGTTCCATCACCCTGCTTCGAGCATTGGCGCGTATAGATGTGGGCTGCGGACTCAAGGAAGAGACAGCAACAGGAGTCGGCGGATTCGCACTAAAAACCGTCAGCATATACCGGACTAACAATAAAGGCTATGCTGCCCCCGTAGACAGTAAGACAATCACCGACAATGTGGTTTCAGCCGTATCCGTACCTTCTGATGCCGGCACCAATGATGCCCTGACCTATACCTGTACAGATGATAAATCATTGCTACGGACTATCTATATAGCAGAAGCAGAACAGGGAACCAACAAGGATAACAATATATGTCTGGTCATAGGCGGGATTTATACAGGAGATACATATTATTACAGAGTGGACCTGACCGTCAACGGGAGTTATATTCCTATTAAAAGGAATTGCCGCTATATCGTAAATATCAAAGCTGTGAACAGCATAGGCTATACAACAAAGAGGAAGCACTCCACGGCGACATTGTATTGTCCGTTACTGCCGACTTGTCGGCAGAAGCATGGGGCAGCCAGACAGAAGCGGGCAAGGGAACAATAACATTACTCTAAAAACAATATAAAACAGATGGCAAAAATCATATCCTATACAATATTCATACTATTATTCGTAACCGGATGTAGTACCGATGAAACGGAATATTTTCCAGAAGATAATGTATTGGTCGAAGTCAAAGCGCCACAGACCGATGGGTGGAGTACAAAGGATTATATCAACACCCGGAATTACTCAGAGAAAACAACCGTACGGAAAGAGGAAGACGGACTGAATATAAAAATACATACGCTTCCCGATACGAAAGGAACTGCAAAAAGCGGCATAAATACCCGCTGGGCGAATATGGAAGATAACATCACTTTCAGGGTGATAGCCTACAAATGTGCAGATGCCGCCAATATTTCAACGGCCAATTATGCCGGTTACGGAGATTACAGATTATCGGGTAGCAGCGTGCAAACGAACAAGAAACTATCCCTTCTAATAGGAACTTATACGTTTGTCTGCTATTCTTTTGGTAATTCAAATTCCTTAGCCGGCTTTGATAACAGTACAACCAATGTTCCTGTTTCAAACGGACAAAATTTCATGATCTGCATAAAGCCTAATATCAGCATTAACAAAGCGGAAGATAGTAAATACACTTTGGACAATATTGTATTCAAACACCTGTGCGCACGATATAGGGTATTGGCAAAAGCACAAAGTGGAAGAATGAGTAACATCACAGCATGTTCCGGTTCCATAACATTGCCTAAAAAGACAGCAGTCTATTCATTTACCGACAACACATTGAATGTACAAGAAGAGAATACAGAAACCGTAAACATACTTTGGAACAATCCGGACGCCATGGAAGTATATAGCGAATACATATATTTACTTCCTCAAAACTCTGCAAAGATAACCGTCAGCCTGGATTTTACTGTTGGCGGAAAAGCCTACACAAACAAAAGTATCACAGCGGACGGATTGACATTTACTGCAAACAATACATACTACAGCAGCATAGATTTTAGTACAGACCAAGGTTACATAGTCGGAGGCGTAATATGGACCAACGGAAATCTTTATTACGAGAACAATGAATATAAATTCTTTCCGAATACAGAAGACTTCATAGGAGGTACAAATACCGGCGAAATATTCTATTATAATGCACTGCTGCCATATCCATCCCTTAAAACAGATCCTGTAAAAACCTGGAATCCGGCGAATGACCCATGCAGTAAAATCACTCCGGCAAACACATGGCGCACTCCAAGTTCCAAGGACTTCACCAAGTTACAGGAAGCAGGTTATACGATAGATGCAGTAAGTGGGAGCAAGAAAGGGTTCAAATTCGGCAATACGCTTTTCCTGCCGTATTGCGGTTATCTGCAATCCTTAGTTACTCCATATTATAAAGACAAAGACTATCGCGGATTATATGCCACTTCCGATTACAAATATATATTTGTATTTTGGAACAGTGCTTATGCCAACGGAAAAGCCGGATGCAACATGCCTAATGACTACAACTGCCCGTGGGATGCCTTTTGTATCCGGTGCATTCGGGATTAACACCGGCCTGGCAGATTTGCTGCAATTCCTGTTGTACTGCACTACCTATGACACAAAAAGCCAGCTAATCCATTGCGAGTTAGCTGGCTAATTCTATAATATTTTCCGAAAAATCTTAGGGGTTCTGCCCAATGCCATTAAAACGGTACAGGCCCGTCCAATCCCACCCCGCCAAACGGATTGTCCGTTTGAGGCATATAGTCGGCGGCAGACGGAGGCGGTGGCGTAGAGGGACTGCCGATGGGCGCATTCATACGCGAACCGAACGTGGCTCTCCCATACCCTCGGTAGGCGGCGGAATAACCATATCGTCTTCCGGATTCTGGAAGCGGGTGTACTGACCGATAAAGCGCAGGCGCACATCGCCCACGGCACCGTTACGGTGCTTGGCTATGATAATTTCCGCCATGCCGCGCAGTCTGTGCCGTCGGCGGAAGTATAAATCTTGTAATATTCGGACGGTGGATGAAGCACACCATATCGGCATCCTGCTCGATG
>ERZ860009.918-NODE-918-length-10738-cov-2.289806_pt1 | contig 10738 bp, 9 predicted proteins | sample MGYA00510114_ERZ860009 | MGnify/ENA primary metagenome ERZ860009 (study PRJEB30046, sample SAMN00715177) | human gut metagenome | study: EMG produced TPA metagenomics assembly of the A metagenome-wide association study of gut microbiota in type 2... | reverse complement strand
AAAAATAGATATAAATCAACAGATAAATGATAATTTAGAGGAGCAGGCCAAAGCGCTGTTTAAGTCGTGGTTTGTGGATTTTGAACCATTCAAAGGCGGAAAATTCGTTGATTCAGAGTTAGGACTAATTCCGAAGGGATGGAGTACAGGAACAATATACTCCTATATTGATGTAATCTATGGAGCCCCATATAAATCTGCGTTGTTTAACGATAAAAAACAAGGATTACCATTAATTCGGATTCGAGATTTGAAAACATACACTCCTCAATATTATACAAAAGAAGTGTTACCTAATACAGAATATGTAGAGTGTGGGGACATTATCGCAGGAATGGATGCTGAATTTATTCCGCATATCTGGCGAGGCGAAAAAGGTGTATTAAATCAACGATTATGTAAGTTTGTCCCCAAATATGACTATGTGAGTAAATATTATATTTATTCTCTTGTTTATCCTAAATTAGCATTTGTACAGAGTTATAAAGTTGGGACAACAGTTAGTCATTTAGGCAAAGCAGATATTGATAGATTTAAGGTTATTGTTCCTCCTGAAGATATCATTATGCAATATTCAAAAATTGTTAATTCCTATTTTGCTGAAATTGTCAAGGTTTCTAATGAAAATCAGATATTATCATCTCTTCGTGACACCCTTTTACCCAAACTCATGTCCGGCGAGCTCTCCGTTGAGGAGGTTTCCCTCGATTAGCTTGCTAAATTATCATTTATCGGTTATCTTTGTGTGTATTTCAATGGACTGCGTAACTTTATCAATTTCAATAATACAAACGCAGCCATGAAAGAAAAACTAATTGACGAAATTAAAACCGCGATGCGTACCGTCATTACGGCAGATCAAATGAGCATCTTATGTAACGTGCTGAATCGCACATTGCAAAATATTGTCATCGCAGAAAAGCTTCCGGATAGCGAAGCGCGAATCAAGGCTAATTCTCAACTGCAAACGCTATTTATATCAGCCAAGCGAGTCGAGGGATGCTCCGAGAAAACACTAAAATATTATGCTTCGACTATTGAATATATGTTACGGCAGATCGACAAGAATATCGTCGATATAACAACGACCGATCTACGATGTTATCTTGCATCATACCAATCGAATAACCAATCGTCAAAAGTTACCATAGACAATATCCGCAGAATTTTCTCAAGCTTTTTCGCATGGCTCGAAGACGAAGATTATATTCTTAAAAGCCCGGTGAGACGCATCCATAAAGTTAAAACCGGCTCCTTAATTAAAGAGGTGCTATCCGATGAAAATCTCGAAATTTTGCGTGACAACTGCACCCATATACGAGATCTGGCAATCGTAGATATGCTATCGTCTACCGGCATCCGCGTCGGCGAACTGGTAAAAATTAATCGAGAAGATATAGACTTTCACGAACGCGAGTGCATCGTTTTCGGTAAAGGCAACAAAGAACGGGAAGTCTATTTCAACGCCCGCACAAAAATTCATCTGAAACAATACCTCGAAAGCCGGACAGATGACAATCCGGCACTCTTCGTATCCATCGCTAAGCCGCATAATCGGCTTAAAATTAGCGGAGTGGAGTTACGGCTCCGCCAGCTCGGCCGCAAAGTTTCGATTCACAAAGTTCATCCGCATAAATTCCGCCGAACACTTGCTACAATGGCCATCGATAAAGGGATGCCGATCGAACAGGTACAAAAGCTATTAGGGCACGTCAAAATCGACACAACAATGCACTATGCAATGGTCAATCAAAGCAATGTCAAAATCTCACATCGGAAATATATAAATTAGAAAAACAATATATGAATACGACCTGGAGGCAATGCACAATAGGAGATGTGTGCGATACAATTTCCAATACATACAACAGTAATGCTCAACAAGTTGTTCTTATTAATACATCTGATGTATTAGAAGGCAAAGTATTAAATCACATTTATATTCCTAATGAGAATCTGAAAGGTCAATTTAAAAAAACTTTTGAAGAAGGCGATATATTATATAGCGAAATTCGTCCACAAAACAAACGCTATGCATACATTGATTTCGCCCCAATCAATTATATTGCATCGACCAAATTAATGGTTATTCGAAATAAAAATATTGTCAAGTCCAAATACCTCTACTACTTTCTTCAATCTGATAAGATTATTTCAGAACTTCAAATGTTAGCGGAGACTCGTTCTGGTACATTCCCGCAAATAACATTTAATGAGTTGTCCAAGCTAAGCATTAAGATTCCACCGCTACCTGAACAAGACAGAATCATTTCTATTTTAGACTCAATCTGTAAAAAAATAGATATAAATCAACAGATAAATGATAATTTAGCAAGCTAATCGAGGGAAACCTCCTCAACGGAGATCTCACCGGACATGAGTTTGGGTAGAAGGGTATCGCGGAGAGTGGATAATTTTATGTTTTCTTTTTTATTAGATTCAATTTGACTAAATAAAGGATCAGCAATAGAGTTAAATTGCTTCAATTTAGTGTCAGAGGGTATTGATATTGGAGTTTTTCTGAAAATCGGAACAGTCAATTGTTGCTGAGTCGTCCCCGTTCCTGTAATATTCTGAGTTAATGCCCACAAGTATAAATATTTTGCAGACAACTCTTTTTTATTAGGGATTATTGAAATTAGCCGGACAATAGGAACATATGGTTCTAATCTCAAACAGACATAACCTATAGTTCCTCTTGCAGAAATAGTTATACTTTCCTCGTGAATTTTTGCAACATTTGTATAACCATATAATCCTTCATTATCTATTCCATTAGAATATATAGGAACATGACACTCAATAGTCTTTTTATTAGTATATTTTGAAGGCCTATCACCTCCAGCAGTAATAAGTGTGATATCTCCTAATTCACAGTGAACCCATTCGTTTCGATCGAAATCCACAAACCACGACTTAAACAACGCTTTGGCCTGCTCCTCTAAATTATCATTTATCAAAGTTACTATTGTAATTTCTATTTTTGTTATATTTGTATTAAACTGGGATTTCTAATGGAATTAGATCTTAATATTGATTCAAACGGCAATGTAATCGTCAATACATTGTCGGAATATGTTGCATATATTTCTCAGTTGCAAGCTGCCAATGAAGGTAGCAATGAGCGATTCTTTTTCAGGGGCCAATCCAATAAAAATTGGGATGTGCGCCCATGTTTATTTAGAGAGAATAACCTGACGATTGAATCCGATATTATATCCGAAGCTTGTGCTCGTGCTCCTTTTGAATTTGGTGGCCGAAGCGCATTTGAACGACTGACAAAATTACAACATTATGGACTGCCAACCAGAATGTTGGATGTAACGCTAAACCCTTTAGTCGCGTTGTATTTTGCGTGTGCAAAATGTGAAGATAAAGAAAACTACGACAAGAATTATAAAGAATCTGATACTATTGATGTCGATTCCGATCATCCATTTGATAATGAATATGATGTCGATGGGGCTGTTTATTATAGACGGGCTTATGGACATAAGCATAATTCAGATGATATTGATCTGTTGGCTCGAATTGCGGAAATGGATTTCAACGGAGATATTGTATTGCATCAATTGGTCGAGAAATTAGGATTACGCAGTCAAATAAAACAAGCCGAGGATTTTGAGGAACTGGCAAAGGTGATGCAAAATGCCTACTTTGTTATATCGACATTCAACAATGAACGTTTGATTCGGCAGAGCGGAGCCTTTTTGCTTTCGGGTAGCATTAATATTCAACTCAATAAATCTGATTACGGCGTCAGTCGGATCGAAAAGAGCAGTTGTTCTTTAAATAGCCAGTTTGCGAGCGAAAGGATAATCATACCGACCGGAAGTAAGGAAAGCCTTTTAGAAGAATTGAATTTCTACAATATAAACCAAGGGGCTTTATTTCCGGAGTTGGAGCATCAGATGGCATATATCAAATATAGTATGTGTAAATCTAATGTCAGAAGCGCTTCATCTTTTGAAAAGATAGATTTTGATGCAATAAAAGCTGAAGAATCTAAGGAAAGAGTTGAGATAGCTGAATCCGTAGTGAAAGAAGAGTTAGTTGATAAGGCTATTTATGATATCGTATCACAATATATTTCAGATGATGCTATAAAACAGAATGTTCTTCGAATTATTACACGGCAAACCGAATATATAGATTGGGCCAATAAGGAAGCGACCATTAGTGATTTGAGACGTAAAATCAAACGAAGCCTGTCTTTACAATCTATTAGTTCTGATGTCGCAACGCAATCTGCGCGTAATATGGTATCACAGCTTGTTAACTTGTATGTGAAAAAATAACAATTATATGCACTTCACCGAAGATGATTTTGAAAACGCCATTCTCGAGTTGTTTCGAGAGCAATTAGGTTACGATTATGTGTACGGCCCCAATGTGATACGCGACTATGCAGAACCGCTTTACGTGGAGGCGCTGGAGGCTGTGTTGCCGCAGATCAATCGTGGTCTGCCACAGGCCGCTATTGACGAAGCCATGGTGAAGATTCGAACTTATGAGGGTGGAACGTTGGTACAGAAGAATGAATTGTTCACGGATTACTTGCAAAATGGCGTAGCTGTCAATTATTTCGATGGCCGCGAGCAATGCTCTGCAAATGTCCGGCTTGTCGATTATGATTCACCATTACATAATCGGTTTACAATCGCTAATCAATGGACGGTCGATGGGCACTCGGTAAGGCGTGCGGATATGATCGTATTTGTCAATGGATTGCCGCTGGTGGTGGTCGAGCTCAAATCGCCCTCGCGTGAGAATACGGACGTGTCGGAAGCTTATGCACAATTGCGTAACTATATGCAGGAGATTCCGTCTCTCTTTATTTATAACGCTTTTTGTGTGATGAGCGATCAGGGGATGACTAAGGCGGGGACGATCACGGCGGGTGAAGACCGTTTTATGCAGTGGAAGACGGTAGATGGGAGTTATGAGGATACCCATAGCGCGAATTTCGATGTGCTTTTCGCGGGAATGTTCGAAAAAACGCGGTTTGTTGAATTGTTGCGGAATTTTATTTGTTACTCGAAAGACGGTAAACAGCGCGTTAAGATATTAAGTGCTTATCATCAGTTTTATGCCGTACGCAAGGCTGTGCTTTCGACGGTCAAAGCAGCTGAGACGGATGGTCGGGGTGGCGTGTTTTGGCATACGCAGGGCAGCGGAAAGTCATTGTCGATGGTCTTTTTCGCCAAGCAGTTGCAGCAGGCGATGTCGTCGCCGACGATTGTCGTGCTGACAGACCGTAACGATTTGGACGGCCAGTTGTACCGGCAGTTCGCTTGTTGCAGGGATTTTTTGCGTCAGACACCCGTGCAAGCCGAAAGTCGGGCTCATCTTCGGGAATTATTGGCGGGACGCGAAGCGAACGGTATCTTTTTCTCGACGATGCAGAAATTCGAGGAGAGCGAAGAACCGCTTTCGATACGACGAAACATAGTCGTTATGGCCGACGAGGCGCATCGCAGTCAATATGGATTGGAGGAGAGGGTCCGAATGGTTACGGATGCTGACGGGGTGATGCAGGCCAAAGTTGTAATCGGCGCGGCGCGTCTGGTGCGTAATGCGTTGCCGAATGCTACCTATATCGGGTTTACCGGAACGCCTATTGCGCAAAAAGATCGGTCGACACGCGAAGTATTCGGCGATTACATCGACGTGTACGATATGACGCAGTCGGTGGATGACGGTGCGACACGGCCGGTATTTTACGAGAGCCGTGTAATCAATCTGAAACTCGACGAGCAGACCTTGCGACGTATTGATGCGGAGTATGATGCGATGGCCGAGGAAGCGGAAGAGTATGTCATTGAGAAAAGCAAGCGTGAATTGGGGCGGCTCGATTCGATCTTTGGAGCTGACGCGACGGTGGCATCATTGTGCGAGGACATCGTAAAACACTATGAGGAATTCCGGCAATACGAGCAGACGGGTAAGGCGATGATAGTAGCCTATTCGCGGCCGATAGCGATCAAGATTTACCGTCGGATTCTCGAAATGCGCCCGGTATGGGGTGACAAGCTGGCTGTTGTGATGACTTCCGGTAATAAAGATCCGGAAGACTGGCGGGCGATTATCGGAAATGATTCCCACAAGAAAGAGTTGGAGAAGAGGTTCAAAGACAACGACAGCTCGTTGAAAATCGTCATCGTAGTTGATATGTGGCTTACGGGTTTCGACGTACCTTCGCTTTCGACGATGTATGTTTATAAACCGATGTCCGGACACAATCTAATGCAGGCTATTGCTCGTGTGAATCGTGTGTTCGGGGATAAACAAGGCGGTTTGGTTGTGGATTATGTGGGTATCGCTTCGGCGTTGAAGACGGCGATGAACGATTATACATACCGTGACCGCAAAAATTATGGTGATACGGATGTGGCTAAAACCGCCTATCCGGAGTTTCAAAAGAAACTGGACGTTTGCCGTGATCTGATGTATGGATTCAATTATGGCGCTTTCTTCGGTAAGTCTGATTTGGAGCGGGCGAAAGCCATCAGCGGAGGTGTCGATTTCATGCAGTCCCCTGAGCGGATGGAAACGAAAAAACTCTATATCAAAGAGGCGCTGCTGCTGCGGCAGGCATTGTCGCTTTGTCAGAGTTTGCTGAATTACGAGCAGCGTATCGAAGCTGCCTATTTTGAGGCGGTGCGCACATTACTGACGCGCGTGGAGGGCAAGGGTAAGATTTCGTTCCGTGAGATCAACGGGCGTATTAATGAATTGCTCAAGCAGAGTATCAAGAGCGAAGGGGTAATTAATCTTTTCTCCGATATTAAGGAGGAGTTCTCTTTGTTCGATCCGAAATTCCTTGAAGAGGTTGCCCGGATGAAGGAACGGAATTTCGCCGTAGAATTATTGCGTAGGTTGATTGCAGAACAGGTACAACTATATCAGCGAACGAATACGGTACGAGCCGAGAAGTTTTCGGAAATTCTGTCCGATGCCATGAGTCGCTATTTGAAAGGGATGCTGACGAACGAAGAGGTTATCGAAGAATTACTGAAAATAGCCCGTGAGATCGTTTTCGGCGAAAAGGCCGGCGAGTCGCTTAATCTGAACAGCGAAGAACTTGCCTTTTATGATGCGTTGACCAAGCCTGAGGCTGTAAAAGATTTCTATTCCAACGATCAGTTGATCGCTATTACACGTGAGCTGACGGATGCACTCCGGCGTAACAAAACGATCGACTGGAATATGAAGGAGAGTGCTCGTGCCGGAATGCGGCGTATTGTCAAACGGTTGTTGAAAAAGTATGATTATCCGCCTGCAGGGCAGGAAGATGCTTTGAATACGATTATGGAGCAGTGTAAGAAGTGGAACGAAAATAATTGAATGGGATAGCTATGGGTAAGTTGGAAGAGTCGTATAGAAGAGTTGCATAATGATTTTGCAAGATAAGTAATACGCGCCTGTTAACTCTGATTAGATAACAGGCGCGTATGATTATTTTGTAATGTCTAATTCCTTTTGGAGCTGCTTTGCTTTTTGCCGGATATCTTCTGCTTCCTGCTTTCGGATAACGCTACGTTGTTGATTCTCGATTGCTTCCCGGACGGCTGTTTCGTAACGCTCAACTTGTTGCCGGAGCGAGCGACGGTCTGCGCGGCGTTCGGAATCGTAGAAGAGGGCGTTCAGGTTGCGCAATTTTTGCTCGTCGATGTCGCCCATCATTTGAACGTAACGGTATTTCAATTCCGTATCACGCAGGTTGGCAATACGGTCGTATAATTTAGTAATATGGATGCCGCCGCAGAGAATCACGATGAAAGAGATCGCCATATAGAGTAGTGCCCACGAGGTGTTGAAGTCGATGACGTGGATATGCCGTTGGGCTGCGGGTTGCGCAGGATGAGCGACGGCCGCAATAATTTTCTCGGTATGGTTTTCAGTCTCTTTTCCGATAGTTGTAATGCGGTCTGCAAGTTCCATGCGTACCCGTTCGACATTCGTGCGGGTGAATTGGGCCGTTTCGAGCAGTCGGGCGATTTTATCATCCGTTGTTACTGGAGCTGGGGCGGATATGTTGCGGTCGTCTATTCTGCGGCTGAGGGAGGTGAGTTGTTTTCTCAGTTCTTCGAAAAGTTCGATAATCGTGTTCGTGTCCATAAATAATAGGTATTGTCGATTAAAGTCGGTGTTGTTTTCTCTTTTTGCGCAGTCGTTCCTGAAGGCGCCGTTCTTCGTCCGCATCGTAGACCGGTTGCAGAAGATCTTCGAGCAGGTGACTGAACGATGCGACCGGATTGCTTACAGAACCGCGTTCGTTTGCGGAGAGTGCTTGTCGGCGGTTCAGGCTCAGCGCATGGTCGATTTTGGAGAAACTGAACTGCCGGTCGATTTTCGAACCGTTGAACGGGTAGCCGTTCCTGGCGAAGACGACGCCTTGTACGTCGGATGTGCCGCCGCGCATCCGGAACTCGGTAGCGATCCCTTCGTGCCGCAGCGCTGCCGTCAACTCCGGCCAGTCGCGGCAGCGGGGTACGGCGTCGCGCAGCGCGTGGAAAATTTCATATTTCGTTTTGTCCGGTTCGCGCAGGCGGTGCTCCTTGACATTCTCTTTGCCCGATGCGAAGTAGAGCCCATGCCGGACGGTCAGCTCCTTGCAGAGTCGCTCCGAACGGTAGCGGTCGTTGCGGTCGGAGACGGTACGGCCGTCGTTGTCCACCCGGTTGAAAAGGATATGCAGATGGGGATGTTCCCGGTCGCGGTGGCGGGCGATGATGAACTGCGTGTTTCGGATGCCCATGCCGGAGAGATACTCCGCGGCGATTCCGACCATCCGCCTGTTGTCGAGCCGTGCGGCGTCCTGTGCCGAAAAGGCGAGGACGATGTGGCCGACGGGCTTCGAAAGATGCGGATTCAGTGCCGCCTGCATTCGGAAGCTGCGGACGATGGAATCCCGGTCTTTCATCCGGACGCCCAGTCCGGCGAGCAATTCGGCGTCTTTTCCTTTGTCAAGGACGTAATCGACGGCTCCGCCGAACGAACCGCCTTTCGATATTTTGGCAATCATGGTTATTCGTTAATTTGATCTATTAGCGTATCTATCTTTTCGATCAGAGCTATGCACTCCGCCGCTGCCTGAACATATCCGGCGGAGTTGGCTTTTCGGGCGAGCTGATTGAGGTTGTTGGCCATACCGGCGAGCTGCCGCAGCAGGGTCATCTGTTCTGCCGTGAGGCGCTGGCGGACGACGCTCCTTGAGAGGCCGTCCGGGCGTATTCGGCCCAGGTGAGACCTGCCGCCCGCGCCTTGCCGCGCAGGGCGTAGTAGTCTGCTGCGGCCATCTTCACGGTCAGCCGCTCCTTGAGCTTTTCGCTTGCGGATTTGGGCGGACGTCCGCCTTTGGGATTCTTTTTCATTATATCCATTTGAGACCAGCGGGATGAATCTGCAAGGGTTTCGGGGCACCCGAAACATAAACTTGCTCTCTTAAAACCCGGAATGTTACTCCGCGGCGGCCGATGTCAGTTTTTGTCCGAACATCTCCATTTCGCGGCCGATGACTGTCTCGGAGAACTTGGCGTAGTGGCGCGTCATGTTGGTGTTCGAGTGGCCGAGAATCTTGGCTAGAACGTCAATCGGCATGCCGTATTCGACGGCCATGCAGGCGAAGGTGTGGCGGGCAACGTGGGTGGTCAGCACTTTGTTGATGCCGCACACGGCTGCTATCTCTTTCAGGTACGCGTTCATCTTTTGGTTACTCGGCGTAGGGAGCACCCGTGAGCGTGCGACGCATACTTCGTCGTGCTCGTAGCGGCGCAGGATTTCGAGTGTGGCCGGGAGTAGCGGGATACGGCTCATCACGGAGGTCTTCTCGCGGGGCTTGTGAATCCACCAGCGGCCTTCGTCGTCCTGCGAGAGGTGCTCGCGCCGCAGGTGGTCGGCATCGGCGAAGGCCAGCCCCGTCAGACAGCAGAAGACGAAGACGTCGCGGATGCGGGCCAGCCGGTGGTCGAGCGCCTTGCGGCTCAGTAGTTCCAGTTCATGCGCCGTGAGGTGCTCCTTGGCCTGCACCTCGTCTTCTTTGAGTTTATAGTAGCGAAACGGATTTTTCGTGATCCACTCGTTGCGCAGGCAGTAGAGGACAAAGTTGCGCAGACAGTTCATCACGGCGACCGCTCCGTTGTGGCGGCAGCGGTGGGCGGTTTGCAGGAAGAGGTTGAAGCCGTCCAGAAACTCGTAGTTCATCCGTTCAACGGGAATATCCTCGGCTTTGCCGCGTTGGGCGAGATACTGTTTGAGGTAGCGCAGCAGCCGCTCGTACTTGTCTGCCGTGCGCTGCGTGATGCGCACGCCCACTTCGGTCGTTCTTTTCGCATTAGGAAAAGGATGGTAAAAGTTTCTTGTCTCATAACTCGTGACATTTTAAGGATTGACAAAACGTCTGCAAGGAAACTTTATTGCGGTGTAAAACGCAGCAAAACAATGTATTGCGGGCTAAAAAGGTGGCAATCCTGTTTTCGGAAGCCCAAATCGTCTCTGCCCACTTTTTTGCCACCCAACAGTTTTCTCCGGCTTGCTTTCCGCTTCCGGCTCGGGGAATCGGTCGAAACCTTTGTAAGATGGTGATAACCAGCCCCCCCCCTACGCCGGACGGGCAACAAAAAAAGGAGCCTCGGAAAAAGGCTCCTTTGTGCGGATAAAGGGACTCGAACCCCCACGCCGTAAGGCATCAGATCCTAAGTCTGACGTGGCTACCAATTACACCATATCCGCATCG
>ERZ860009.915-NODE-915-length-10801-cov-1.719896_pt1 | contig 10801 bp, 8 predicted proteins | sample MGYA00510114_ERZ860009 | MGnify/ENA primary metagenome ERZ860009 (study PRJEB30046, sample SAMN00715177) | human gut metagenome | study: EMG produced TPA metagenomics assembly of the A metagenome-wide association study of gut microbiota in type 2... | reverse complement strand
CTTCCCCGGGGGGGGGCTGCCGCGGGTGCGGCGGGTGCTTCGGCTGCCGCGGCGGTTTCACCGGCAACAGCTTCGACAGCTTTGTCTTTCATGAAACCAAGTTTCTGAAGAATTGTATTGAACAGTCCCATAATTCACTCCTTATAAATGGCGTTGATAAATCTTTTATCGCCGATTCCAGCTTCAAATGAGCGACGCCGGCAAGACCATTGTCTTCCGACTTTAGTTCAATCGCGAAGGGAATAGTCTTCGGGACCACCATCATGAGCGCTCCTAAAAGACTCGTTACATCTGTGCCGAATCGGTCGTTCTAAAATCCCAACAGCATACCGAAAAAGCAACGAAAGATGAAAAAATTTTTAGCACTTACCGTCCTTGCCGGAGCCGTTTTATTTTCTCCGGCGCCGCAGGCCGCGGACTTTGACCGTGTTTACGAAACCGGAACACCGCTGAAAGCGCCTCGCGCGATGCCGAACTTCCGAGAGCTCAAGCATGCTTTAAAGATGCCGCAGTTTGATCTCAAAACTATTTACGGGAAGAACGTTAATCTGGCCGATTACAAAGGAAAGGTTGTCGTCCTGAATGTTTGGGCGACTTGGTGCCGTCCCTGCGTTGCTGAGATCCCGGAATTGATCACTGCGCAGAATGCGCTGAAAAATTCTGATGTTCGCGTGATCGGCGTGGCGGTCGACGGCGGAAACGTTGATCTCAAAAAGTTTCTCGACAAGATCCGGGCTTCCGGTTTTGAAACCCTCATCGACAGTAAACAGGCGATTCCCGGGAAAATGGGTGTCTCGGTGGTTCCGACCAACTTCATTATTGACGGGAACGGCAACTTAGTTGCTTATGCCGAAGGCTATTTGCCCTGGGAGAATCCTCAGATTATTTCTTTCCTGAAAGAAATTGGTAAAAAATACGCCTCAGGTCCTTCTGCGGATAAAAAGTCCGCTCCTGCGCCTGTTGGTTCGGTTTGATTCTTAATTTTTCAAAATAGGTCAGTTTTAGGTTTCGCGACTTAAAGCTGACTTTAACTTTTTAGGCTGAAATGAGGCTTTTTGAAGCCCTAAAATGACAAAGCGTCATTAATTTTCTTCGTTTTTGTCATGAAAACTGCCCAGCCTTCCCGAATTCTCGAGCTCACTAAAGAACTTTGTGCCATTCCCTCTGTCAGCGGCAGCGCCGAGGAGGAAAACCGCTGTTCGGATTTCATTGCCGAGTGTCTGCGTCGTCTAGCAGAAAAACATCCAGGACGCGTGAAAGTTTTTGAACCGGTCTGTGAGCGGGACCCTCTTGAGCGTAGAGCGGTTTTCGGACTGCTCCGCGCCGCCGTTCCTACCGATAAAACCGTTGTACTGACTGGTCACTTTGATGTCGTCGATACACAGAACTGCGGTGATAAAGCACAGACGGCTTTTGACTTAGAACGTTATACGGAAGCACTTCGTGGGCAGCCTCTGGATGAAATCGCTCGACAGGACCTTGAGAGCGGCAATTGGCTGTTCGGGCGCGGCAGCATGGATATGAAGGCCGGTCTTGCGCTTTTTCTGGCCTCTATGGAGGTCTGGGCAGATGATCCGACTCTTGCCGTCAATATTCTGTTTTGGGCGGTTCCGGATGAAGAAGCCAACAGTGCCGGCATGATCGGTTCGTTAAGAACTTTCCTCCATATTTGTGAAGAAGAGCATCTGAAAGTTGTCGCAGCTTTGACCGGAGAACCTTGTTTTTGGACAGCGGAAACCAAGGCCGTACCGGCCGTGAGACCTTACTACACGGGTACCACCGGCAAATTGATGCCCTTCTTCTACGCCTTTGGTAAATCCGCACACATCGCAATTATCTTCACGGCTTCAGCGCGGCGCTTTTAATTAGTGAGGTCGTTTGTTTGGCAGAAGCCGACACCGCCCTGTATGAAGGCTCGGGCCTAGATCTTTTAGCGCCGCCCGCGTGCCTGAATATGCAAGTGCACCGTAACGGTTATTCGGTTACCGTGCCTGAAGAAGCCTCAGCCTATTTCAATGTCCTGACCGCTTCAAAGAAACCGGCAGATATTCTTCGTTGGGCCCAAATGACGGCAGCCCGCGCGGCCGCACAAGCTCGAAGCAAGCTGATGCGCGCACTGCTGTTTGCAGAAGATAAAGGCGCAGACTTTCCCGACATTGATGAAGTCAATGTTGTTACCTTCGGGATGCTTCAGCGGATGGCTCGCCAAAAGACGGGCGAATCCTTTGAAGAAAAAAGAGATCATTTTTATCGCTCGCTCCCTAAAGACCTAGATATTCGGGAAGCGGCGCTCAAAGAATGTTCCTGGCTGTTTCTACAGGCTCAGATGCCTAGACCGACCATTGTGGTCGGGTTCCTGCCGCCGTACTATCCAGCTCGGCTGAATCGTCGGGAGTCCCCTGAGGAGCAGAAGCTTAGAAAAGTGATGGAAGAAGTGACGGAACAGGCAAAGGTCTTAAGTAAAGACGAAGCGGTCCGTCTGCATGAAGTTTTCGGAGGCATTACGGATTTGTCCTTCCTCGGCTTTGAGGAAATGAGAGAAGGCGCCAAACAAGTGAGCGAGAACATGGCCGGCTGGAACAAACTCTTTTATTTGCCGACCGACCTTCCGGGCGCATTAGATATTCCGATTGCCAACATGGGTCCGGCAGGCAGAGATGCGCACAAAAGCACGGAGCGTTTAGAACTTGACTACTCTCTGCAGATTGCGCCGAAGCTTTTGGCCGAAACCATTCAAAAGCTTTCCTAAAAAAGAAGGGACGGCCATGGCCGTCCCTCAAGCGATTAGCGCTTAATTATTTTCCGAAGGTGTCCTTCAGAGCAACTGCAAGGTTGAATACCAGGTTGTCAGGAGTGAAGTCCTTCTGATCGGCCACGTAATAACCGTTTCTTTCGAACTGGAAGCGGTCTTCGGGCTTGGCGTCTTTCAGAGAAGGCTCAACATAGGACTGCATCACAGTCTTGCTGTTCTTATTGATGAGCTCACGGAAGTCCACTTCACCGGCATCGGGTTTCGGAACGGTGAACAGACGGTCATAAAGTCTGATCGTTGCGGGAAGAGCATCTTTAACGCTCAGCCAGTGAATGGCAGCCTTGGTCTTGATCGAGTTTGCGCCGTCGGTACCGCTCTTGGTTTCCGGAAAATATTCAGCGTGAACGGCAGTGATCTTGCCGTCGGCATCTTTTTCCACAGACGTGGCTTGTACGACGTAGGCGTGACGCAGACGAACAGGCATGGCCGGTTTGTCTGCTGTTGCCAGTGTCAGACGGCGATAACCTTTGGGCGGCTCTTCAGCGAAGTCACTTCTCTCAATCCACAGTTCTTTTCCGAAGGAGAGTTTGCGGGAGCCGCGTTCCGGATGCTGAGGATGATTGGGAGATTCGAATTCCTCGATCTGGTCTTCCGGATAGTTGTCAATGATGAGTTTGATCGGATCCTGAACAGCGATACGGCGATCGGCTTCAGCATCGAGCACATCTCTCAGAGAACCCTCGAGAACAGAATAGTCGATCCAGCTGCCGGTCTGTTTAGAAACACCGACGCGGTCGCAGAAGAGGCGCATTGCTTCAGGAGAGTAACCGCGGCGGCGCAGACCGACGAGAGTCGGCATACGAGGATCGTCCCAGCCGTCGACAAGACCTTCTTTGACCAACGCAATCAGTTTGCGTTTGCTCATAACCACATAAGTCAGGTTCAGACGATTGAATTCGTACTGATGCGGCAGCAGGAAGAAGTTCGGTTTAACGGTTGCGCTTAAAACGTCCTGCAGCAGCGGAGTGAAGACTTCCGGTTTGGCAGCAACGGCATTTACGATGGCGTGGGCAGATGTCTCGTTCAAGTTTTCCGGATTGGCCTTGATGTCTGCTAAGAGGGAAGCGAGTTCTCTTTCAGCCTCGGTCTGGCCGAGTTTCCACTTGAATTTGACTGCAGCTTCGGCAAAAGGCTTGATTTCTTCAAAGCTCTTTGTCTGAAGGTCTGCCAGGACGGCTTTTGCTTTATCAAAGAGCGGAGCGCGTGTAATAGGCACGGATCTCTCGGTTGCCCAGTTATAGAAAGCGCGCTGATCTTCGAATTCCAACGTGCAGATGGAATGCGTAATGTTTTCGAGTACGTCTTCGAGGGGATGAGCAAAGGTGTACATCGGATAGATGCACCATTTGTCTCCCGTGCGGTGATGCTCGGCAAAACGGATACGGTAAATCGCCGGGTCGCGCAGGTTGATATTGCGGGATCCCATGTCAACCTTAGAGCGGAGCACCATGCTTCCTTCCGGATGTTTGCCTTCACGCATTTCGCGGAAAAGTCTCAGGCTCTCTTCGGCCGGACGATCTCGGAAGGGAGAATCCACGCCGGGTGTGTGCAGCGTGCCGCGGTTTTCTTTGATCTGTTCAGCGCTTTGTTCGTCGACGTAAGCCAAGCCGTTTTTAATCAGATGCTCGGCAATTTCGTACATATAGTCGAAATAATCGCTGGCGAAGTAGTAGTTGGTTTCTTTGGCGTCTTTCCAGTCGAAACCGAGCCAGTTGACGGAGCCGAGAATAGAGTCGACGTACTCCTGATCTTCTTTGACCGGGTTGGTATCGTCGAAACGCATATGGCAGCGTCCGGCGTAGTCCTTGGCCAAACCGAAGTTCAGACAGATACTTTTAGCGTGACCGATGTGGAGATAGCCGTTGGGCTCGGGAGGAAAACGAAGACGGACTTTCGCCTCGTCGATCGGACCTTCCATTTGTTCCGTGTAGGTGCCGGGATGTCCACACCAATGTCTGGGATCGTTTACCCCTTGCTTCAAGTCTTCGTTAATAATGTTGCGAAGAAAATTAGTGATGTGGCTGCTCTGAGCCTTTTCTTTGTTTTCGGTCATCGCTGTGCTAAAAAAATAACTAATCTTTCTATTCTACCTTTCCGGGCTTATTTGCGCCGTAAATACAGCGTTCTATGAACGCTCTTTGGAGAAAAACACTGAGGAGATAGTAAGGCAGGAAGAAAAGACTGCTTGTTTCAAAAAAATACAAATTAGGCGCTCAGTGTGAAGGTATGTCGCGTTAAAGGCGCCGCTTCAACTTTTGTGATTAAGAAATGGGTTAAAAAATTACCCCGTTTGAACTCCCTATTAAAGATTGACTCTTATCCTTTATTTTTGGGATGTCGAATATCGCTTACATTTCCACGCATTTACTTAATTTTAATAGAGAAATAGGCAAGTTTATTGATAAAAAATAGGCGGGGAATAGAGTTTATGATAAAACAGCAAAAATAATAATGAGAATTCAAAGAGATATCTTGATATTTTAGAAATCTAAGATATTTGTCTTATAGGATTAATCCGTCAGAGGGTCTAGGATCGGAGACAGTTAAAGAGATTACATCTCTTAACAAACCCCAATAACCTTAGGACAAGAAATCAAGATGTCTGACAGAATCGTAAATCTGTCCGTCTCTCGACGGGCACTTATGAAAGGAGGGGCATTGGCTGCCGCAGCAGCTGCCTCTCCGTGTCTTCCGAACTTGGCGTTTGCCGAACAAATTAAAAAACTCGAGCAGGAAGGCTGGACAAAACATCCTGTCGCCTGCACGATGTGCGGCGCCTTCTGCGGTCTGGTAGAAATGCGTAAAGAAGGCGAACCTGTTTCTGAAAAAACTGTTCGTATTTTCCCAAATCCGGGGCATCCTCAGCAGGGCTACTGCGGGAGATCCGCGGCAACTATGTGGGTCTGGAACCACCCGCTCCGCCTGAAAAAACCTCTGAAACGCGTCGGAGAAAAGGGCGAAGGAAAATTCAAAGAAATTACCTGGGACGAGGCTTTGGACGGTATCGCAGGTCAGCTGAAAACGATCGTTGAAAAGTACGGGGAAAGCAGTATTGCTTCGACTTCGCACACTTTCTCAGGATTCAGCAAGTGGATCACACTTCCGCTGGGCTCCCCGAACAACATCGGACATGCCTCTTCCTGCAACGCCGGCGGTATCAGCGGCCGCCACTGGGTGTTTGGTAAAGGTTTTGACGGCGCCGGCAAAATGGAACCGGATTACGCCAACCTGCGTTATTTGCTTCTCATCGGCCGTTCGATGGGCGCGGCTATGGGTGCGCTCCACACATTGAACATTGCTCGCGCAAACGGTGCCCGCGTGGTCTCCATCGATCCGAGAATGCCGGACATCTCCTACGGTGATGTGGATTGGGTTGGTATTCGTCCTTCGACGGACGCAGCTTTCGTAATGGGTCTCATCAACCGCATGATCCAGGACGGAACAGCCGACTTTGACTTTATTCAGAGGTTCACCAACGGCGCATATCTCGTCAGAGACAACGGCCGTCCGCTTACTCAGGCGGATGTCATCGAAGGAGGAGATAAAGCAAAGTACGTCGTTGCGAATGCTACCGGAGAACTTTCCTTCCGAGGCTTGAAGAAAAATGAAGCCGGCGCTGTGGTCTTTGATGAAGATCCTGCTTTCAAGGCTGTGCTCGAAGGCGTCGCTCCGGTCAAACTGACTGACGGAACTACCATTCCTGTGAAGACTGCATATGAAGTGGTTAAAGAAACTGCCGCTCCATACACACCGGAAAAAGTCTATGAAATCACCGGTGTTGAACCCGGCATCCTGCTTCGTATTGCGAAGGAGTTCACGAATCTTAAGGGCGTGATTGACGACGGCTGGTATACCTCTAAGAACGGAACAGACGTCCAACTTTACCAGCTGATCTGCATAGCCAATGCGATGAACGGTAATATTGACATTCCGGGAGGTTTAGTTGTCACAGCCGGTGCGGGCTTCAGCGTTCCGAGCGTTTCTGCTGGAAAAGGTCCCAACGGAGAAAAATGGCAGATGGCTAAGGAAAAACGCATCGATAAGATCGTTTATCCCGAAGCATCTGCAACTTTCAAAGTTGCACTGCAGGCTGCTGTAACCGGCAAACCTTACCCGATCAAAGGCGTTTTCTTTGTCGGAACAACCATGTTCCAACGTGAAGCCAATTCTCAGGAATTGGCCGAACAGCTTAAGAAGCTCGAACTCTGTGTGGTTCAGGATGTTCTTCCGCAGGAACTCGTGGACTATGCCGACTACGTACTGCCGGCCACCTACTTCATGGAAAGAAAAGAGATGGCAGGCGTCAAATGGGCGCTTAACGGATCCATTTATCTTTCCGATCCGGGTCTCACACCGCCCAAAGGCTGTGAGGCACGTCATGATGTGTGGATTCTGCTGGAGATTTTGAGAAGAGCCTTCCCGGAAAAAGCCGAACGTGTCGGATACAAAGAATGCAAGACGGCCGAAGAATTCAATAAATATTTTGATGCTTTTACCGACAAAGGTTTCAACAAGTTCCTTGCCAAGTGCGAAAGCCAGAAACCCGGCTGGGCCGAAAAGATCAAAAAGGATATCGAGACTCAGGGCTGGTCAACGATCAAGACAAAGAAATATAACGAGTACCCGTATCACAAACCCTTTGGGACGCCGAGCGGCAAGGTCGAAATCTATGCTTTCCAGAGCTTCAAGAACGAAGCCACCGAAAAGGCTATCGCTCCGGTTTCGGGCTATATTCCTTCGCCTGCGTTTACCGCTCCGAAGAAGAACAGCAATGAATTCATTCTGGTTTCCGGAAAGAACTGCGTGACTTGTTCCGGTCTGAATATGTTTACGCAGCCGACTCGTTATCTGGGCGACAGAACTGTTTGGATGAATCCTGTTGATGCTCAGCGACTGGGTATCAGGAACGGCGATATGGCCGAAATTGAGGGTATTGATACCAAATATGTCGGTCAAGCTCGGATTACCGTGACCAAGAAGGTGGTACCGGGTGCCGTTTTCGCCTTCGGCTTCTCCGGCGGCAACCGAACGAAACACCTTGTGAATGATCCTGAGTACCAATTCGTTAAAGAAGGTATTAACTCTCATTGGTTTGCGACAGGCTATGCGCAGCCGATCTTCGGCAACGTTGCGAATAACAGTTCCGTGCGCATTAAGAAGGTAAGAGGCTAAAAATCATGGTTCAAAAGAAAAAACAATTAGCGCATCTTTTTGATGCCACACAATGCATCAGCTGCGGCGCCTGCATTTTGGCCTGTTCTCAGACCAACTTCCCTGAAATGCATAACAAGAGCATTCCGGGCAGAAACTGGCCCGCATCCAATATCGTATTTTCCGTTCCGAAGAGAGAAGTCCCGTTAATCTGCTGGTTCAGTGCCAGCAGTGTGAAAACGCACCTTGTGTTAAGACTTGTCCGTTCGGTGCGAACTACTACGACGAAAACGGCCTAGTCAGAAATGATCCGGATAAGTGCGTCGGCTGCAACTACTGTATTGCCAGCTGTCCGTACGACGCTCGCTGGAGCCATCCTATTACCGGTCTGCCGATGAAATGCATCAGCCCGGGCTGTATGGAAATGATCAAGGAGGGCAAGCAGCCGGCCTGTGTCCAGGCCTGTCCTGCGGAAGCTCGTCTGTTCGGAGATATTTTGGATCCTCAGTCTGAAATCTCTCAAAAGATCGCGTCCAGCAGAACTGAGCTTCTCATGCCGAATAAAGGCACGAAACCTAACTTCTTTGTGGTGGTGTCCAAATGATCGAATTAACTTCTTTTACTCCTCAGCTTCAAGCCGCTCATTGGGGATGGACGATTGCCATATTCCTCTGGCTCGTCGGTCTCTCCGGCATGGGATTTTTCCTAAATTACTGGATCAGACAGAAGAACTTCGTTTATCTTCTGACGGTGTCCGGTATTCTCGGAACGCTCTTAGTCGTCAGCCATTTGGCCCGAATGCTCAATCTTCCGTTTGCCGTTTTCAGCGCATTAGCTGACTTTTCCTTTAACTTCCAGTCCTGGATGTTCATCGGCATCTGCCTGCTCTCGCTGCTGTGCATCGGCTCTGTCTTCTACTCCATGATCTGCGCCAAGATCATTTTCAAGAGTGAATACTGGCAGAACATGGCCAAGTCCAATTGGTTCAACGGAATCTTTGCTGCGCTGGGTGTTTTCTGCACGATTTATTCCGGTTTTCTTCTGACACAAGCTGTCGGCATCTCTTTGTGGAATACCGCTTTGATTCCTCTGCTTTGGATCATGTCCGGCATGGCCAGCTCCATCGGCTGTATTGAACTTTTCATGATCATGAAATGGATCGATCCGGATACCGTTCGCTGGAGCAGAAGAACTTCCTTCTGGGTTGAAGTTGCAGAATTGTTTACCATTTTTGCCTTTGTCCACGTTGCCCTCGGTTCCGCGCTTGCCGGCGCCAGAGCCGGTGCAGAAGCTCTGATCAGCGGTCCTCATGCCGTGATGTTCTGGGTCGGCGTGATTATTCTCGGTTCCGTCGTGCCTCTGCTCCTGAATCTTCTCTCTCGCAGTCATAAGATTCTGGCCTGCAGTGCGATTCTCGGCATTATCGGTGCGCTCCTGCTGAGAGCCTCGATCCTCTTCTCCGGATACTACGATCCGATCATGTTCTAAAGCATGGCGCCGCCTCTCAGGTCTAGAGGCGGCAATTACTTAGTTGCTCCTTGGTGCCAAGCGGCATCTTCAAAGGGCTGTCTTCGGGCAGCCCTTCGTCTTAGTGGTCTTCTGTTTTCTTCAAAATGAGTTCTAGAAGAAATAGAGAGCCCGAATACATATCCGAAGAAACGGCTTGAAATTGTTCCCCTTCCAAACTCGATTAGATGTCCGCATGCCGATTGTTTGAAGAAGATCTGTGAGAGAAAGGTTGAGAGAAGAGGACTCTCTGAAAAGGCGTATAGAAACTTTGATTTCAACCTTCACAAGCTTACCGAGCTGGAACAGAGAAAATGTTCGGGTCTTTTGAATCGAGAAGAAGTGTGGTTGCTAGTGGAATTTTTGAAAATAAAATTCCCGCTCCGATTTTCAATCGAGAAGCGGGAACTCCTTGTCCGTGGACACCCTCTCCGAAAACTCGAAGAACCCTCACGATACATTCGTATCCCCGAAGGGACACACGGCGGCAGGCGCCGACTTTCCCGCTCTTGACAAGGATTTCAGATTAACAGAATCCTTGTCCCAGCACAATATTTAGTCTTCCTTGAACGCTACCTCGCGGCCTTTCTTAATACTCGGTAAGAGGATGAGCAGCAACAGGAAGATGGCCATCATCAAGAGAACGAGAGAGATGGGGCGCGTAAAGAAGGTCGAAGGATCCCCACGAGAAAGCAGCATCGCTCTTCTGAGGTTTTCTTCCATCATCGGTCCGAGAATGAAGCCCAGGATCAATGGCGCTGGTTCACACTTAAGTTTTGCAAAAAGGTAGCCAAGTGCACCACAGATAATCGTGATGTAGACATCAAACGGATTGTTGTTAATGGAATAAACGCCGATGCAGCAGAAAGTCAGAATCATCGGGTAGAGCAGTCCGTAAGGCACGCGCAGCAGCTGAACCCAAACACCGATCAAAGGCAGATTCAAAATGACAAGCATCAGGTTGCCGATCCACATGGAAACCACCAGCCCCCAAAAGAGTGTGGGGTTGGAACTCATTACCTGCGGTCCCGGTGTGATGTTGTGAATCATCAGGGCGCCGATCATCAGCGCCATCGTGGCGTTGCAGGGAATACCGAGTGTGAGCATCGGAATGAAACTCGTCTGAGCTCCGGCATTGTTGGCGGATTCAGGACCGGCGACACCGGCAATATTTCCTTTACCAAACGGAGGATTAGCATGGCTGCCGCCGACTTTTTTCTCAAGCGTGTAGGAAGCAAAAGAGGCAGGCAGGGCACCGCCGCCGGGAAGAATACCAAGGAAGGAGCCCAGCAGGGTACCGCGGGTAATGGCCGGCGCGGCCTTGCATACTCT
>ERZ860009.913-NODE-913-length-10825-cov-1.286351_pt1 | contig 10825 bp, 12 predicted proteins | sample MGYA00510114_ERZ860009 | MGnify/ENA primary metagenome ERZ860009 (study PRJEB30046, sample SAMN00715177) | human gut metagenome | study: EMG produced TPA metagenomics assembly of the A metagenome-wide association study of gut microbiota in type 2... | reverse complement strand
TCAGCTATGGCTTTTGGAAATTGTGGTAAATTGACTAATGTTATAGTGCCGGATGGCATAAGTGTGATAAGCGATTCTTTATTTTATAATTGTAAAGGTATAGAAAATATAATAATACCTAATGGTGTAACCGATATTGGAGTAAGTGCATTTAAAGATGTGAGAGTTTAAAGAGTATTGAATTGCCAGATAGTCTTAAATCTATTCAAAGAGAAGCATTTAATGGGTGTATTAATTTGGAAGATATAAATAACCTAGAGGGTTAACAAGTTTAGGAAATGAACTTTTAGGAAATGCAAATACATTTCGTGAGTGTAGAAAACTGAAAAGTTTAATAATACCAGATGGCGTTACTTATATTGGGGGCGGTACATTTGAAGATTGTAGTAGCTTAGAAAATATTGAGTTGGGAAATTGCCGGGAATTTTACATTAAAATTTCAGATGCTGATTTAGAAAGAAAACAGAAAAATTCGGATGGATTCGAGAAAATGTGCAGTAATGGTTATTTCTGCCAGAAAGAGAGTATATATCTTTCAACAGAACAATTTCTGGATAGAATGGTGTCTGGTGACTGGGATGGAATTATAGAGCGGCAGCAGGAATATGTGAATTCTCTTGCATTAAATCCTGGAACATGTGGTGAAAAGGTACATGAATTTGTTATGAATTCGTTAATAAAATGTTGATTTTAGAAGGTGGCTTATATGAATTTATCAGTATGTATTATTGCAAAGAATGAAGAAAAACATATAGAAAAATGTATGCAATGTCTGTCTGATAAGGAAGTACAGATAGTTGTGGCAGATACCGGGTCTACAGATAAAACTAAAGAAATTGCAAAAAAATACACAGAGTTCGTATATGATTTTAAATGGATTGATGATTTTGGGGCGGCAAAACAGTTTGCAGTATCAAAAGCGTCCAATGACAATATATTGATTCTTGACTGTGATGAATATTTGCAATCTGACAAAACTGTACTTGAAAAATTAAATAGTATGCTTGAAAATGAACCTCAAAGAGCCGGACGCATAAAATGTATCAATGTATTGGATGATGATTCAAAAAATACTGATTGGATAACAAGAGCATTTAACAGGAAGTATTACAAGGTAGAAGGAAAAATACATGAGCAGATAGTTAAGACTGACGGAGAACCGGCAGATACGTTCTTATCCGCTGTTGTTATTAAGCATGTTGGATATGCACTTAATGATGATGAGAAGAAGAAAAAGGCATCACGTAATATAAAACTTCTGAAAAAAAGACTTGCTGAGCTTGAAAAGAATTTTGATAGTGACATAACACAGAATAATGAAAAAGAGATTCCATATATTTATTATCAGTTGGGGAAAAGTTATTATATGGAAAAAGATTATAATAATGCATGTGATTTTTTTTCAAAGGGACTTTCATTCGATTTGGAGCCAAAGCTTGAGTATGTTATAGATATGGTTGAAACATATGGATATGCAATGTTAAACAGTGGAAAAGTTCAGGAAGCATTATCGTACACATCAATTTACGATGTATTTGGAAACAGTGCGGATTTTAAGTTCCTTATGGGGCTTATATATATGAAAAATGCAATGTTTGATGAAGCTGTAAATGAATTTCAAAAAGCAGCAGAATATAAAGAAAGCCGTGTTGAAGGTGCTAATTCTTATCTTGCATATTATAATATCGGGGTAATATATGAATGTCTGGGAAATATAGGAAAAGCACAGGAATATTATAAAAAATGTAATGGCTATTCAAAAGCTGTGGAAAGGCTTGAAAATGGAAGACAGGGCAATTTAACGAAATGCAGAAAAACAGGGGTGTAATATGATTAATAATGAAAATATAATGTATATGTATTGTAATGTCCTTGGACAGACAGAGCCGGAGAAGATTCTTGATATAGGCCTGTTCTACAGGCAGATAGGTGGCGTGTCAAGAACAATTCTTAATTCTGATGTTCCAAAGAAGTGTTTTATTGCAGGCATTGATTTGGAAAATTCAAAAAATTACGGAGTGTATAATACAATATATGATGAAATAATAAGGACGGAAGATATAGCCGGATTATCCGATGCAGAATATGATTTAGCTGTATTTCTTGATAAAAAAATTAAAGGTTAGAAAGAAAGAATCTTTTTGATTTTGTAAAATCAAACTGTGTATTTTTGCTTATGAAATGGATGATGTATATCTGAAAAACTGGGAAAATAAAATAAAACTTAATGTTAATAATGTAATTGGAATTCTTGCATGGAGGTGACAAAACAATGGATACACAGATGTGGGTGATAACACATAAAAATTATCCCGGTGTAAGTGATGACTTATATAGAACTCTTCATGTTGGCAGAGCCTTGTCACAGGATCTTGGATATACAGGTGATGATACAGGAGATAATATTTCATTAAAAAATAGAAATTATTGCGAACTTACAGGACTTTACTGGCTTTGGAAAAATAATCAATGTGATATTATAGGTGTATGCCATTACAGGAGATTTTTTCTTGAAAAAGGACGCATGCTTACAAAAGAATATATAGAGAAGACTCTAAATGATTACGATATAATTGTTCCGACATGTGGAATGGTTAAGGAAGAAAATGTAAGAAAGCAGTATGCGGCTAATCATTATGAGGAAGATTTTGATATATGCAGGGATGTAATAAGCGAAAAGTATCCGGAATATGTGGAAGCATTTGATATAATGGCTGAATCAAAATTACTTAATTTTTGTAATATGATAATTACAAGGAAAAATATTTTTGATGATTATTGTAAATGGCTATTTGATGTTCTTTTTGAAGTTGAAAAAAGAGTAGACATATCCGACAGAGATGACTATCAGAAGCGTATATTTGGATTCTATCAGAACGTCTTATAAAAGTATGGCTGATAAAAAATGAATATAAAGTAAAAGAACAGAATGTAAAAATGATGGATTCGGACGAGCTTGATAAAAAATCCAGTCTTAATAATGCAATACGGAATGTTTATCAAAAAATAACAGCAGGAATATTAAAAAAATATTTAAGTCCGACAGTTCAGCCGGAAAAGATAAATCAGTCAGTATGTTCTGATGGTCGTATTCCTGTGTGGACATACTGGTGGGATGGAGAGGAGCAATCACCAGAAGCTGTAAAGAAATGTATAAAAAGTATCCGTGATAATATCGACAGCAATAAATATAAACTTCATGTTATAACACTTGCTGATTGCCAGCAGTATGTTACATTTTCCAATATAATTATTGATAAGGTCAATTCCGGAAAAATGCCACTTGATATATTGGCACAGAGATTATCAATGGAACTTCTGTACAGATACGGAGGCGTGTGGATAAGCCCGGAGAGTTTTGCTGCTGATGAAAGAATTAATGATTTTATTGATTCAGGAGAATTTGTTTCATTAAAACATGAAGGAATATGTGATAAATCATTTTTAAAAGGACCGGCGGGATTTCCGTTATTTGGATTTGTAATGGAGTCGATTGATACATATTTTAGCTTTAAAGATGATTTGTTGTCACAGGATATGACGGATGAATTTATTAATATAGCATGTGAACATATGGATTATGTACGTAATGATGTGGATAAATGCCCTGATAATAATAAAAATTGTGAATTCTTCAAAGAAAATGCAGATAGAGTTTATCGCGAAGAAATATGGGATGACGTAGCAAAAGATACTTGGCTGTATAAATTGCAGAGTGACAGACAATATAAACAAAAAAATATTATAGACAAAGATACATTTTACGGAAAAATTATCTGTAGATAGTAAAATGTATATTATGCAGGAGATAATGTGAATTTCATGGATGAAAAAAATTTAAGTATAATTGTTATAAAATCTGAGATGTCATCTTCTTTTTATGAAACATTGATGAGTGTCTGCAGGCAGTTAAATTATAATGATAATATTGAAGTCATACTCGCAGATGCCGTTGATGGGACGGCGTATGAATTATGCAGAAAATTGGGGAGGATGACAATACATTATTGCTGGATAAAGTCAGATTTGTTGATATCAGTTCACAGATTTTTGAAAATATGGCCCAGATAAAAAATGAGTCTGTAAAATATGCAACAAACAGGCGTGTGCTGATTTTGACGGATAGCCAGATTCTTCAGGAAGGTATCATTGAGAAATGTCTGTTGACTGATAGAATCGAAGTTTCAGATGATGAATTGAAAAGTTATTATAATGCAGGAACAGATGCATTTTCATATCTTGTTGCTGACAGGGATATGTTTAGTTCAATAGGTGGATGGAATTCCGGTCTCGCATGCAATGAGGATTATGAATTATTTATACGAGCATGCAATATAATTGCCATGATAAATTTTATCCAATATATTCTGATGAATATAAATATCCTGTTTTTAAAGAAACATTTTTGGTATATGCCTATATTCTTGGAAAATATGCTTCAAAACTTCGCAATTCGGGTATGTTTAATGATGTTTTGTCAAACTGGTTTATACAGGCAAAAAACTGTGGTATAGAAACATATTTTGAAGATTGTGCAAAGAATATGATTGGCAGAACAGAATGTTTTAATGCAATTGATAAAAATATGAATCCTGTACTTATGTTTTACGGATTAAAAACATGTAATGGAACATTAAACTCATTTGCATTAGAATTTGCCCAGGCACTCAGAAATAAAAGAATTAATGTTCTGCTTTTAAATATTGATGATGATAACACAACAGAGAATATTGGAAAAATAATTCTGAATGATTACAGATGCGTAATTGGCATGCAGACAGGTCTATATACGGAGAGACTAGAAAATGGTCAGTTACTTGGCAATTTATTTAAATGCCCTAAGTTTAATTATGTATTTGACCATCCTCTTTATGTCAGCTGGAGTCTTATGCTGCCGGTTAATGATTTGTATGTTTTGCAGCAGGATGAGACTTATTCTGAATATATAACAAAATATTATCCGTATGTGAAAAAAAGCTGGCACTTTCCACCTGCGGGACTTATTGGCAATCTTACAAAAACGGAAAATGGCAAAACAGAAAAAATATATGATATATCTTTTATTGCAACATATAATGATTACAGAGAGAGACTAGATGTAATAAAAAATCTTCCTGATAATATAAGAAAAATATCATGGCATATGGTTAATCAGCTGAAAAATCATCCTAATCAGCGTGCAGAGGAAGCACTAGAGGCAGTGCTTGAAAAAAAGAAAATAACTTTAACAGAGCATGAATTTGTTGTTACGCTTCACAAATCTCTTGAAGCTGTGAGAACAGTAACTTTTTATATAAGAGAAAAAATTATAAAAACTCTTATAGAATCAGGTATAAATGTTGATGTTTTTGGTGATTCGTGGAAAAAATCTCCGTATGCAGATAATAAAAATCTTATTATTCATGATGATATTGATTTTGAAAAAGGGCTTGACATTATGGCACAAAGCCGTATTTCTCTTAATGTTATGTCATGGCATAAAGGCGGCATGACTGAAAGAATTGCCAATGCGATGCTTAATTATTCTGTCTGTGTTACGGATGAAACCTCTTATATAAACAGGCATTTTGTAGCGGGAGAGAATATAGTTACATTTAATCTTGATAATATTGATAAGCTGCCGGATAAGATAAGAACAGTTTTGCAGGATGAAAATCTTCAGAAATATATTGAGAAAAATGCGTATAAGAAAGCTTTAAGCGAACATACATGGGATAATCGTTCTGGTTATTTTATGAACATACTGGGAGAAATTGAAAAATAATGAAGATATTGTATTATACGTGGAATGAGACAATGGCATATGATATTGAAGAGACTCTTGATATTGAAGGACATGATGTTGTCAAGGTGTCATATCCTATAAGCAGTTATGTTGCGGATAAAGGATTTAATGATTATATTGTGAGAATTCTTGATAAAGATAATTTTGATTGTATATTTACAATGAATTATATACCTGCTCTTGCGAAAATATCATTCCTGCGAAAAATAAAATATATTGCATGGATTTCAGATAGTCCTAATTACACGACATATTCAGAAATGATTCACAGTCCGTATAATTATATTTTTCATTTTGATAAAAAAGAAGTGGAGAATCTTAGAAGTACAGGGGCTAAAAATATATTTCATATGCCGCTTGCAGTAAATACTAAGAGAGTGACCAAACAGATAGAAACATCAAAAATACAGAAAAACAAATATAAAGCAGATGTATCTTTTCTGGGAGCTTATATAGTGACAGGGATTTTTTTGATAAGATAAGTGGAATTAATGATTATCAGAAAGGTTTTGTTGATGCTGTAATAAAAGCACAGTTATTATTTCAGGGGTGTGATTTAATAGAAGAAGCATTACCAAAATCATTTATAGAGAGCGTATTGAAGCTGGTTGATTTTAATATGGACAGTGAAATCAAGCTGTCCGATGAAAAAATTCTGCTTGATTTAATAAGAAAAAAAGCTACATCAATTGAAAGAATTGAATTGTTAAATTTTATTGCAAAAAAATATCAGGTTGTTCTTTATACAGGTTCTGCTGATAATATGCTGTATCATGTAGAGAACAGAGGATATCTTGATTACAACACACAGATGCCGGTTATGTTTAATTCTTCAAAGATTAATCTTAATATAACACTTAGAAGCATACAATCGGGAATAAGCCTGAGAGCTCTTGATATAATGGGAGCAGGTGGATTCCTTATTTCAAACTGGCAGCCTGAACTTGCGGAATGTTTTGAAGAGGGAAAAGAGGTTGTAATGTACTATGACAGAAATGATTTGATGTCTAAGATAGAATATTATCTGCAAAATGAAGATGAGAGAATGAAAATTGCGGAAAATGGACAAAAAAAGATAATTGAGCAATTTGATTATTCATGTGCATGGAAAAAAATATTCGGTGTGGTGTTTTAGAACACTACATCGAATATTTCTTTTAATCTACTTTATATGTATGGAATTCATTTACTTTACCAAAACCATTGGCAGCAATCTGCCGGCGTTCATTATCGTGTTCTAAATAATAGGCACATTTATTTATTAAATCTTCTTTTGATTCAAATACTGCCATATCTTCTCCGGGAACAAAAAAGTCGTAAAAATCTGCCTGATAATTAGACAGAAGAAAACCATTACAGCCCATGATATCCATGGCTCGCAGAGGAATTCCGGAGCGGATTGAACGGAGTGAAATATTTAAGTTTATGCGGCTGTTATTAAATACATATGGCATGTGGTTATAATAGTCTATCGGACCGCAATTGATTATTTCAGGCAGATAGGTGTTGCATTAGGAGTGTAAAGGTGTGTGTTGAACTGCTTTGATACTGCACCGAGCAAATCTTTTCTTTCAAGTTCTGCAAGCTTTCTTGCAATAAAATAGTATGCGTAGAGGTAAGAAGTTGTTTCTACGCCGTCTTTATTGGTTCGGCCGGGACACTTTTTTGCAAAGCATCAATAATATCGGGTTTTAATAATTCTTCAATAAAATAATATCCGTATACTTTCAGCTGAGCCTGTATTATTCCATCAAGATATCCTGAAACATAAGGAGGCAGGTTTTTCAGCCTGTCAAATAAATTGTGTTTTTCATTATACATTGAACCGACAAATGCAACATCACATTTATATTTATTACATAAATTTGAGATTGCAGGATTGGTGTCTGCTTCGTTAAGCTGTCTTGTTATCCTGTCGGTATTTACTGCGAGCGGTGCATAGTAGACTGTGTTAATTCCTGCATTTTTGAGTTCAAGATAGAGAGCCTTATCAAAAATAAATATATAATTGCATGGATTTATAACAGTGTATGAATATAAAGATACAAGCGGGCTGTCATATATAAAAGCAATATATGGAATATTAAAACGACGGCAGCAGTTTGATATTACCGGGCTGTAATTAAATGTAAATACACAGTCGTATTTAATACTCATTTCATTTTCAAAAATATTATCAAATTCTTCATTCTTTCTTTCACGCATTAATTCTGTAGAAATACATTTATATTTAATACCCATATCTTTAAAAGCATCGCAGATATCTTCAATTCCGAAGTTTTTCCATTCAAAAATAAGTACATTCATAGCGTGTTCCTCTATAGTTTAAGTGTTTTGTGTTTATGGTTGTTACTGTTTCTGCATGGTTTTACCATTTCATCTTTATTCTGAAAATGCCATATCAAGCATTTGCAATATTCTTGTGTCATATGTGTGAAGACGTGCTACGGTCTCAAATCCGTGGCGGGCGATTTCCTCACGTTCATTATCGTGTGCAAGGTAATAGCTGCAAAGCTCTTTCAGGTTGTCGAAGCTGTCATATGCAACGAGGTCTTTTCCGATTTCAAAAAATTCTGGAAGTTCTGTCTGATAATTTGTAATCAGAAATCCTCCTGCGGCAAGAACGTCAAATATTCTTAAAGAAAGCCCGGACGGATTGATTTTGCTGTTATATTAAGATTGATTTTACTCTGGTTAAAGATTATCGGCATTTCTGTGAGAGATTTTGCAAAACCGCGGTTATGTATATGCGGCATGGATGAAGTGTCACTTCCAGTGTAGATGTCTACATTAAAGTTGTCGGATAACATGCGTAAAGCACGAAGGCGTTCCTGTTCGGCGACTTTTACACTTATATACTGCTGTGCAACAAGTGCACGGTTTTTCTGCCTGTAGCTTTCAGGAAAACGATATGAACCGGGTGTTGCTTCAAGAAATCTTGTGGCAAAATCTTCAGTAATCAGTTCTTCGATAAAATTGTAACCATATACTTTAAGCTGTGCTTCAATAATACCATCAGTAAAGCCACGGTCGGCATCATTTAATTCTGACCGGTTGAAAGGACATTTTTCCTGATAAGTGGAGCCGATAAATGAAATATCGCTTGCAAACTTTGCTTTTTCGGATGTAGATGCATTTTTAATAACATTTTGTATTCTGTTGACATCTGCAGCAAGCGGAACGTGGAATATATGTCCTTGGTTGAAAGGCTCAAATTCGTTGTAAAGACACCTGTCAAATAAAAATATGCGGTTGCAGTCATTTTTTAGCGAATAAGAGTAGAGTTCAAGAACAGGACTGTCAACGATAAGTGAAATGTATTTTAAATGCATTATTTCGCATAAGTCCGACAGCCATGGGAAAAAGTTTATTGTGAAGACAAATGTAAACTGACCGTCTATAAGCTTTTTTGATACTGTTTCGACACATTGTGATGGCAGCAGATTTTTATTGTATATTTCCATGTCTTCGTCTATGACTTCAAATCCAAGCCGTCTGAAAGAATCAGATATGTCAGGCTCGCATATGCTTCCGTATTTATAGAAAAATATTTTCATAAATTGTATCATCCATTCATTGTATTATTGCAAAATATAAGTTATTCTGTATATATATTTTAGCAGAACATAAGTGGCGGGGCAACCCACGAGTTGATGTGAAGGTGGTGATATTGTGATTTTGGAGAATATAGATTTTTTAAATGAATTTAATGGCGTGTCGGTATTTGTGCGTCTTATTCTGGCATTGATTCTTGGTGCACTTCTTGGTATTGAGAGGGAACGGAAGCAAAGACCGGCAGGACTTCGTACGTATACGCTTGTCTGTCTGGGTTCGGCTCTTGCAGCAGTAACTAACGAATATATATGTACGATTTATCCGTCTGCCGACCCGGCAAGAATTCCAGCACAGATTGTAAGCGGAATTGGATTCTTGGGTGCCGGAACTATACTTGTGACAAAAGAGCATCAGGTAAAGGGACTCACTACGGCGGCAGGTCTGTGGTGCTGTGCAGCAGTTGGAATTGCAGTTGGTTCGGGTTTTTATTATGGTGCAATACTTGCCGGGACTCTTATTGTTGTAAGTCTCAGAGTTTTTTCTATTGTTGATAAGAATTTTCTTAAATACAATAAATATATGAATTTTTATGTTGAATATAATTCAAAAGTTTTTATAAGGGAGCTTATATTTTACGCTAAAAAGAGCGGGTATCAGATATTGGACTTGGAGATTACAAAAGACAGTTCAAGTGGAACGTATTTTGCAACATTTCAGCTAAAGATTACGAATCCGTCATTAAGGACACTTGTACTTGCATCGGTGCAGGAGCTTCCTGATTGCATTCTTGCGGAGGAAATGTAGAATAAACACATGCATCAGAAAATAGTATCTCTTATATGTTTGCAAAATTACATTGATGTGGGGTATAATAAAATCACTTATTAATGTGATTAATTGTTAATGTAATTAATATACATAGTGAATTTTTAACGTGCAAAAAATGTGCATATAAAGAGAAAGGGGTACAAAGATGGCACAATATAAATCTTTTTATAAGCTTCTTGAAAGCCTTGCAGATAAATATAATGATAAAACAGCTGTTTTATATGATACATTTGAAGTCAGCTATAGAAAATTATTTGATGATTCGGTAAAAAAAGCACTTCATTTGCAGCATTTTGACGGTAATAGAATTGCCATTTACGGACCGGCTTCATACAGATGGATTGTTAATCTGTTCGGAACGGTTCTTGCCGGAAAAGATGCGGACTTGTCGATTTTTTTATTCCGCATGATATCAGATTTAAAATGATTGAGAAAATAGATGCGGATTATGTGCTTTGTTCTACAAACCAGTATATTTTATCAGACGCCAATGGAATAATTATTAATGGTGCCGAAAATGATAATGTTGATGGACTGACATATAATGCGGATGATGTAAAAGAAGGAAATATTTTATTATTTACGGCAGGTGAAAACGAGTGTGACAAAGCGGTTGTTCTTACTTCAGATAATATAATGAGTGCCATTGGTTATATA
>ERZ860009.912-NODE-912-length-10872-cov-1.568734_pt1 | contig 10872 bp, 11 predicted proteins | sample MGYA00510114_ERZ860009 | MGnify/ENA primary metagenome ERZ860009 (study PRJEB30046, sample SAMN00715177) | human gut metagenome | study: EMG produced TPA metagenomics assembly of the A metagenome-wide association study of gut microbiota in type 2... | reverse complement strand
TGGCGCCTGCCGGGCTGACCGGCTTGTGGCAGGGGGGAAAAAGGGGGGGGGGGGGTGTCCCCGCCCCGGGGGAGGCGGGCAGGCAGTAACTGCAAAAGTGTCCCTTAATTTTTTCACAAAATTGGATATGTACTTATATCCGTAAATTTTATATAATAAGTAGATAAGAAACTCAGAGGCTTAATGACGGGAAAGGAGGCAGAAAATGGCTTATGTAGCACTATACCGGCGCTGGCGGCCGCAGGGCTTCGATGCCCTTGTAGGTCAGGACGCAGTGAGGATCGCATTGAGCAATGCTTTGACGACAGGACGGATTGCGCATGCGTATTTATTTGCCGGTCCAAGAGGTACAGGCAAGACCAGTACGGCGAAGATTCTGGCGAAAGCTCTGAATTGTGAGCAGGGGCCTACTGCTAATCCCTGTAACGAGTGCGCCAACTGCCAGCGGATCAATGACGGCAGCAGTATGGATGTGTTTGAGATCGACGCTGCCTCTAACCGCGGTATCGATGAGATCCGTGACCTGCGTGAAAAAGTCATGTTTGCGCCTGTCAACGGGCGTTATAAAGTATATATTATCGATGAAGTGCATATGCTGACGACAGAAGCTTTTAACGCGCTGCTGAAAACGTTGGAAGAGCCGCCGGCGCATATCGTGTTTATTTTGGCGACGACAGAGCCGCATAAGATACCGGCAACGATCCATTCCCGCTGTCAGCGTTTTGATTTTAAACGTGTGACTAATGAGGATATTGCCAAACGTCTGCGCGAGGTTGCTGACGGCAGCGAAATCAGAGCGGATGACGAAGCCTTGAAACTGATTGCGATTCAGTCGGACGGAGGTATGCGTGATGCGCTGAGCCTGTTGGATCAGTGCGGCGTGATGGCCGATACTGTAACTGCCGAAACGGTACGGAACGTTTTAGGTATCGTGGGGCGTGAAGCGCTGCGTGAGCTGGTGCGTGCGATCGGCAGGCAGGACTTGTCAGCTGTTTGCAGCTGCTGAACCGTTTGGCTGAGCAGGGCAAGGATGTGCGTCAGATCCTGACAGAGCTGGCCGAGTATCTGCGGGCGGTGCTGCTCTATAAAGCATCGCCCGGATACCACGAAATTATTTGACGGATACGGAAGAAGCTATTTCCGAGCTGGCTCCGTTATTTGGCAGTGATCGCCTGATGGCGGCTGAAGAACGTCTGCATCAGGCCATGGGTGAATTGCGGTTCAGTGCGCGGGCAGGATTACTGCGGAATTATGTCTGTTTGATCTGTGCCGTATTGAGGGCAGTACTATTGCCGCACTGATGGCCCGCGTAGAGCAGCTGGAGCATCAGGTGCGCAGCGGTGTGCCTTTGGGTGCTGCAAACAGCAGGACTCAGATTAAGCCTGAACCCGAAGAAAAACAGGCAGCGGCGGTTGCTGCTCCTGCAGCGTCCCGGGTAAAAAAAGCGCCGGCAGTAAGTGCCGTTCAGGCACCAGCGGCGGAACCCGAGCCTGCTGCTGCGGTAAAAGCTGAAACAGAGCCGAAACCTGTTTCTGAGGAAGCAGCTGCTGCGACGACACTGGAATACAGCGGTGACTGGACCGAAGGCGAAGATCTGTGGAACCAGGCTTTGGAGATCCTTAAGAATGAGAAAAAACAGTCTATGGTGGCCTGTGCCGCCGGCGGTTATGTTACAGGGTATGAAAACGGCGTTTTGACCGTTGGTTTCAAAAATAAATTCATGTGCGTCAGGATGAACGATCCTGATTATAAGAAAGCTTTTGAAGAAGTGCTGCTGAGGCTGGCACGGCAAAGTGTACGGTTGGAATGCATCACTGCCGCCAAGCCTGCCGCTGCCAAACCTAAAGCTGCTCCAAAACAGCCTCCGGCGGAAGATGTTGAACCTGCTGTGAAGGCTGCGCTGGACGCTTTTGGCGGCACACTGCAAAAATTATAAATCAAATTTCTGCCGCAAGGCATCATTACGAGGAGGAACAATAATGTTTAACGGTGGTATGGGAAATATGCAGGGCATGATGAAAAAAGTACAGAAATTACAGGCTGATATGGCAAAAATGCAGGAAGAATTAAAGCTGCGTACAATCGAAACTACAGTAGGCGGCGGTGCTGTCACCGTAGTTGTCAGCGGTAAAAAAGAAGTTGTCAGCGTTAAGATCGATCCCAGCGCAGTAGATCCGGAAGATGTAGAAATGCTGGAAGACCTTTTGGTAGCGGCAGTTAACGAAGGTATGCGCAAGATCGACGAAATGACTGAAGCTGAAATGGGCAAACTGACCGGCGGGATGAAAATGCCGGGCATGTTCTGAAAATGGCCAGAATGATCCGGCCGCTGGCCAATGTGCATGAACAGCTGCGGCGCCTGCCCGGTATTGGTTCCAAAACCGCTCTGCGCCTGGCGTATCATATTATCGATATGCCGGAAGAAGAGGTGCGCCGTCTGGCAGAAACACTGCTGGAGGCCAAGCGGCAGATCCGTTTGTGTGATATTTGTTATAATCTTACTGATGCCGAGACCTGTGAGGTTTGCGGCAATGCAGGACGCGACCACAGCGTAGTCTGCGTTGTGGAACAGCCGCAGGATGTAATGGCGATGGAACGCAGCCGCGGTATAACGGTGTTTACCATGTGCTGCACGGCGTTTTGTCACCGCTTGACGGTATCGGTCCTGATAATCTGCGTGTAAAAGAGCTGCTGCGGCGTCTGCAGGGTGATACGGTCAGGGAAGTTATCATCGCTACCAATTCTGACGTGGAAGGCGAGGCTACTGCTGCCTATCTGGCGCAGCTGCTGAAGCCTGTCGGTATCGTTATCAGCCGTATTGCCCATGGCCTGCCTGTTGGTGGCGATTTGGAATATGCTGACGAGCTGACTTTATCACGTGCTTTGGAAAACAGGCATAGAATGTAAGAAAGAAGGAGCTATAGCATGCAGGAAATAGAAAGTGCTGTCCGCGATCTGGGCGGTTCGGCCATGCAGGGCATTGACCATGCTGTAAAAGGGCTCAACTCGGGTACTCTGGAAGGAACGCTGCCGTTTATTATCGGCGTCCTGATTTTAGTCGTCGTCGTAAAATGTTTTTCACTGCCGTTTCGTCTCATCTGGAATGGTATCTGCGGTGCGGTAGCTTTGTGGTTTATCAATCTTATAGGTGGATTTTTGGGTTTCGGACTCAAAATCACCGTTATCAAAGCGCTGATTGCGGGGTTCTTTGGAATACCTGGCTGTTTGGCGGTTATTTTATGGGAGCTTTACGCCAGGTAAAGCTTCAGGCAGGAGGTAAGTTATGAATATGCTGCATAAAGCCATGACCATTGCCGGCAGCGACGCCAGCGGCGGTGCAGGTATGGAGGCTGATTTAAAAACATTCCAGGAGCTGGATGTTTACGGGATGACGGCGCTGACCGTTATCGTAGCCCAGAATCCTCATAAAGACTGGGATCACGAAATTTTTCCGATCGGTTTGGACGTTGTGGAAAAACAGATCGAAACGATTGTCGCCGGTATCGGTATCGATGCTATGAAAACGGGGATGCTGGGCAGTGCCGAGCTGGTTGAGCTGGTGGCCCGTACTATAGACCGTTTCAAGCTGCGCAATGTCGTTATTGATTTGGTCATGGTCGGCAGGGTTGTGGATGTGATAATGGTCCCGGAAGCAGCCGCCGCTATCAAAACTGTTTTGATGCAGCGGGCTGACGTAGTAACGCCTAATACGATCGAAGCAGCCTATCTTGCCGATATGGAAAAGGTGGAAACGCTGGACGAGATCAAGGAAGCTGCCGGACGGATCAAGGAGCTGGGAGCAGGCTATGTCGTAATCAAAAGCGGTTCCCGCAATGACAGCAGGGAAGCTGTTGACGTGCTTTATGACGGCAGGGAATTTACGATTGCCAGTGCTCCTAAAATCGAGCCCTGCTATAATCATGGAGCTGGCTGTACTTATTCGGCAGCGATTACAGCGGGACTGGCCAATGGACTGAGCGTGCGCGAAGCTGTGGAACTGGCGAAAAAATTTGTAGCGGCCGCACTGCGCGGTTCTTTCAAGCTGAATGAATATTCAGGTGCGACAAACCATTGTGCATACCGTTTGGAGAATAATAAATAATTTCAGGATATGCTAAAGTTTTTGGATAAAACTAAAAACTTTAGCATATTTTTTTTGAAAAAACTGCGGTTTGGGCAACGATTTTGCAGAAATACTGTATACATGAAGAAAGAAGGCAGGATTTTTATTATTTTTGCCTAATTATTGTAGACGTAATTTTAATATTTTATTATGCGCAAGGGGGATATTTTGATGAATTTGTCAACAAAAATTCTGATCGGTCTTGGTCTTGGTATCATTGCCGGTCTGGAACTGGGTGCGGAAGGTGTAGATTTCGCCAAAACATGGATCGGACCTTTTGGTACTATCTTTATGAATATGATCAAAATGATCATCGTTCCTTTGGTTTTCTCGTCTCTCGTCATTGGTGTCTGCAGTTTGGGGGATATCAAAAAGATAGGCCGTATCGGCGGCAAAACTATGGCTTATTATTTGGGAACTACGGCATTTGCGATTGTACTTGGTATATTTTTAGGTACGGTTTTAGAACCGGGCGCCGGCGTGAATATGCCTGGTGAAGGCGTTAAAGCTGCGGCTAAAGCCGCGCCGCCTATCATGCAGGTAATTATTGACATTTTCCCGACTAATGCGATGGAAGCGATGCTTAAAGCCAACATGCTGCAGATCATCGTTTTCAGTCTGTTCATGGGTATCGGCATCACTGCAGTCGGTGATCGGGCCAAGGCTCTGTACAATGTTTTTGACGGTCTGGCAGAGGTCAGCTATAAAATCGTCGGGTTTATCATGAATGTGGCGCCGATCGGTGTTTTCGGTTTGATCACTCCGGTCGTTGCAGCTAACGGCCCGGCTGTACTGCTGCCGCTTTTGAAGGTTGTTATCGCTGTTTATCTCGGCTGCTTCTTGCATGCGGTCATCGTTTATGGCGGTCTGCTTAAATTCGTCGGCAAGATCAGCCCGATCAAGTTCTTCAAAGCAATTTTACCGGCACAGGTGCTTTCGTTTACCAGCTGTTCCTCCGGCGGCACATTGCCTGTCAGCATGCAATGCATCCAAAAGCTGGGTGTTTCGAAAGACATTTCCAGTTTTGTACTGCCTTTGGGCGCTACGATCAATATGGATGGCACTGCTGTTTATCAGGGAGTCTGCGCACTCTTCATTGCGCAGATCTATGGGGTCGATCTTACGACCGGGCAGTATCTGACTATTGTTCTTACTGGTACGCTGGCTTCGATCGGCACTGCCGGTGTTCCGGGGGCGGGCTTTATCATGCTGACGATGATATTGACGGCGATCGGCTTGCCGCTTGAGGGTTCCGCTCTGATCGCAGGTATCGACCGTATCCTTGATATGCCGCGGACCTGCGTTAATGTTACTGGTGACGCTACCGTTGCTTATCTGGTTGATAAAAGCGAAAAGTCGAACATCGAAGAACCGCTTTATTAAAATAAGACAAGACTCTTTGACGGATGGGTTTAGACCCGTCCGTCTTTTATATTTCAAGAATAATTCACAACAGGCGGCAGGAAATTTGCTGTGGACGCAGAAGGGATATAGGAGAAATGGGGTTATTGTATGGAAAAAACAGCTGAACTTATAAAACAGATCACAGAACGACTCAACCGTCGTCCTGCCCGGATCGATAAAGCTGACCGTTTGTGGGATGCTGCCGTTTTAGTGCCGTTGATAGACACCAAGCAGGGTCCGGCAGTTCTTTTTGAAGTACGGGCCGCCGGTTTGGGCTGGCAGCCGGGCGATGTATGTTTTCCGGGCGGACGCTATGAGTGCGGCGATGATAGCTTTGCCAAAACTGCTGTGCGCGAAACCTGTGAAGAGCTGGGTATTACTGAAGACAAAATAGAATTGTGCGGTGAACTGGATTACTTGGTGACACATATGGGACCTATTATTCATCCTTTTGTTGGCAGGCTGGCCAACGAAGTAAAGCTGGACTGCAACAGCGATGAGGTAGCTGAGATTTTTACGGTGCCGCTGAATTTTTTATTGGTTTCTGAGCCGCGCGTTGCTCATATGGAACTGGCAAACCGCGCAACTGCAGATTTTCCTTTTGATCTGCTGCCGCGCCATCCGCACGACTGGTATAAGCGGAAGGGGTATAATATCTATTTTTACGAATATCAGGGGCATGTTATCTGGGGGCTTACAGCTCGGATACTGCATGGATTTATTAAACGGTTTCATAAAGAACTGCAGGCTAATATTTTGTAATTGGGTGTGGGAAAGGAAGAAAAGGATTGAAAAAATTAATTTTGCTGATCGTAGCGGCAATCGCTGCCGCCAGTTATTTGGTATATGCTTATATGAACGGCGATCCGATGTTTGGGACGCTGGCTAAAACTATGGATGACCTGCCGCGCAATGAACGGCTGGGCTCTAAACGCAATATCGTAGTATTAGGCGTAGACGGCAGGGAAAAGGACGATGATCCTGGTCGCAGCGACACGTTATTTGTCGTAATGTTCGACCCTAAAAGTAAAAATGTTTCGCTGCTGTCGATTCCGCGTGATACCAGGGTGCGGATCCCCGGGCATGGCTGGGATAAAATCAACCATGCTTATGCGTTCGGCGGGCACAAGCTCACGCAGCAGACAACGGAAGAGCTTTTGGGCATTCAGGTCAATAATTATGTAATGGTCGATTTCAGTGGTTTTGAAAGTTTGGTCGATGCGATCGGCGGCATTGATATTGATGTGGAAAAGGATATGTATTATTATGATGACTGGGATGATTTTCTGATCGATCTTCCGGCAGGGCAACAGCATCTGGATGGCAAAAAAGCGATCCAGTATGTGCGCTATCGTGATGAGGAAGGCGATATTGGCCGTATTAAGCGTCAGCAGAAGTTTATGATGGCGGTTACGAAAAGATTGCTTCGGCACAGATTTTAACTAAGATGCCGGGGCTGGTTTCGGAAATTATGAAAATGGTCAAAACTGACCTGCCCGTTTCAGATATGCTGGCGATGGGCGGCGCTTTACACGGAATGATGAAAGAACAGGGCGGTCTGCAGATGGCTACAGTTCCAGGTACGCCTGAATATATTGATGAGATCAGCTACTGGATTCCCGATATTACTGACCTGCGCGAGCAGATGGTAGATATGCAGGGCGCGCAGATGACGGAACGTTATCGTCAGGGTGCTGAAAAAATGGAAGCAGAGTATAAACGCAACCTGATTACAGCGCAGGAAAAAGAAAAACAGAAAGCTGCAGAAGAGAAAATCAAAGCAGATGAACAAACAGAAAAGAAAATAAAAGAGGATACGAAAGAGAAGAATAAAGAAAAAGCTGATGCCGAAAAGAAAGCTAAGGCTAAAAAATCTAAGTCAGGCGAAGAACTGGGACCGGCAGAGAAAGACGGGCAGCAGTTAACAGAGCCGCCTAAGGCTGTGAAACCGCCTGCTAAGGAAAGCAGCCGCAATACGATATCTGTCAAGGTCGTTGACTGCAGCGGCAAAGGAGCAGGCAGTGATGCCGCAGCAAAACTGGCAGCAATGGGCTTTGAGGTTATCGACGGCGGCAGTGATCCTGAACGTGATCAGACTACGGTAGTATCTACGACCAGCAACGGACGTGTGGTCAGCAGGCTGTCGGCTGTACCGTTCCCGTACACTCTGAGGATTCTGCGGGCTGATGATGCGTCTTATGACGCGGTGATTTTTATCGGTAAAGATTATCAATAAACCTTTGTCCAATGCAGGTAAATTCTCTTTGCACAAATTTTCTGAAAAAGGCAGAAAACTGCTATTGCATATTGTATACAAAAATGCTATACTAGGAGTATCAAAACAGCCCCTCATTTGGCCCTTCTCGTAAGGGCTTTTTTTTTACCCTTTTTTAAGTCTGTTAAAAAATTGAAGTCGTTTACAGTATTTGCAATGCTGTTTTGAAGTTGAGCTTCAACAAAAGTGCAGACAGTGGTGGAAAAAGCAGGATTATACTTTATTTTTTTACAAAAATGGCTAAAAAGGCCTGCTAATTGTGCTATAAGTGGAAATAGAGCTGGAAATATGATAAAATATATACATATTGTAAAGGCGTCTGCCTGGAATAAGAGCATGTACGTTAATTTGATTAAGGGAGGATGCGCAGTGAGAAATGATATCCATATCGTTTTGGACAGTATTGCTGTTGCAGAAGAAACACCCTTGCGGGACGATCCCCGTTGCCATGTGGTCCCCCTGCTGGTAAGACATGGAGATACCGAATGGGTGGACGGAGAAAAAAGCTTGCAGGAAATGTTTGCCATGGTGGAAGCAAGCGGGCAGCTGCCTAAAACTTCGCAGCCGGCCATCGGCAGATTTCTTGATGTATTTACAGAATTAGCTGCAGACGGTAAAAAAGTGATTGCGATCATGTTAGACGGTGTTTTGAGCGGTACTGTTCAGACAGCACGCTTAGCAGCCCGGCAGGTCATGAGTGAAATTCCCGGGTCTGATATCCGTGTCTTTGACAGTCTTACAGCAGCCTGTCCAATCAGCGGAATGGCAATGGAAGTACTCGCTTATGCTGAAACCGGCGCAACGATGGACGAGCTGGAGGAGTATCTGAAGGGCCTGATCGAGCGGACGGAAACGTATTTTTCCGTCAATACTTTAGATTATCTGCAGAAAGGCGGCCGCATAGGCGCCGTAGGCGCTTTAGTAGGTAATATTCTGGGCATACGTCCAATCGTGCACATCGATACCGCCGGCGAACTGGTTGTTGTCGATAAATGCCGTACCCGCAAGAAAGTATTGCAGCGCATGGTCGAGCTTGCCGCTGCGAATGCTCCTATAGAAGCGGTGTATGTGGCGAATGCTGAAGCTGAGGAAGACGCTGAAACTTTGCGCAAGGCAATGCTTGAATTGTTTCCCGGACTGCCTGTTCTGGTAACCGGGATCGGAACTGTTCTGGCAGCACATTTAGGACCCGGTGTTATTGGCCTTTTTGTGCGGCGGCAGCGCTGAAGAAAGGTGCAGACTTGATATGACAAGTAAACAAGAGGCGATTATCAGCGGCGAACAAATAAAAAATATGCTGTTGGGCGCTTATAAAAGTTTTGAAAAAAACTATCAATATATTAATGATTTGAATGTTTTCCCGGTACCGGACGGCGATACCGGCACTAATATGATGCATACGATGGCAGCAGTGGCCCGTGAGATCAGTCAGCTGCAGAATGCGACTGTTTCCGAAGTGGGGACTATGGCAGCCCGCAGTGCGATCATGGGGGCGCGCGGTAATTCCGGCGTGATCCTGTCGCAGTTGCTGCGTGGCCTGGGAAAAGGCTTGGCCGGCAAAAAACGAGCTACCAGCAACGAGGTGGGCAAAGCTTTTCAGTTTGGTATTTTGTATGCTTACCGGGCGGTATCAAAGCCTGTTGAAGGAACGATCCTTACTGTGGCGCGTGCTATTGCCAAAGGTGCGTATCATGCTGTGCGTCAGGGTGAAGATTTTGAAGATGTTTTATGCGAGGCGTTGGAGAGCGGAAAAAAAGAACTGGCTCGTACGCCGGAACTGCTGCCGGCGCTGAAAGCGGCTGGAGTAGGTGATGCCGGCGGGGCGGGGGTGATCGGTTTCATGGAAGGCTGTCTGGCGGGTTTCCGAGGCGAAGACGCAGGTGAGCTGCATCTGCCGCCGTCAAAGCCATCCTTTGCCAATTTTATCGAGATGGAAATAGATTTGGAAAATCCTTATTGTACAGAATTTATCGTTAAGGAAGCTGAAGTCAAAGAGGACGTTGTACGCAGTACTCTTCAGCCTTTGGGTAATTCGTTGATCGTAGCTGTTGTCGGCGATATCGTCAAAGTGCATATCCATACCAAAGCTCCCGGGCTGGTTCTGCAGCACGGCTTGAGCTGGGGCTCTCTGCACGATATCAAGATCGACAATATGGCCGAGCAGCATCAGCATCGCGTTGTCGGTGCGCAGACGGAGAAGCACGGTCTGGCTGTACTGTCGGTGGCGGCCGGGAACGGTATTGCCAGCATCATGCATCAGCTCGGTGCAGCTGAGATCATCAGCGGCGGGCAGAGCATGAATCCGCCGGTAGAGGCGTTTATTAAAGTTATTGAAAAGGGCTCGGCGGAGCAGTACATTATTTTACCGAATAATAAAAATATTATTCTGGCGGCGGAGCAGGTCAAAAAATTATTGGGAGCAGCGCAGGTAGATTATGTGCCGACAACAAATCTGGCGCAGGGTCTGGCGGCACTGCTGCATTTTGACGCAGCTAAAACACTGCAGGAAAACAGCGCTGTGATGCGACGTGAGGCTAAGGAAGCCCACAGTGCTGCTGTCAGTATTGCTGTGCGTGACAGCGTTGTTAACGGGATAACTGTAAAAAAAGGGCAGTACATTGGTTTGCTGGAAGATAAGATCGTTTATGCCGGAGCAACTCTGGAAGAAGTCACGGCGGAAACTGTCAAGCTGGCCGGCAGCGACTGGGAATTGATCAGTCTTTATTATGGCAGTGATCTGACACAGTCTGAAGCTGATAAAATCGCCGCAGAGCTTGAAGCTCTGGACGGCGGTTGGGAAGTTACAGTTTTTGACGGAGGTCAGCCGCTTTATCCGCTGCTGCTGTCGTTAGAATAAAAAATAGTGATCAGCAGGCCCTGCCGTGCGCGGGGTTGTTTTATATTATGGGAATGAGGGGAAGCAATGCAGGAGATCATGATCGCGATCGTTTTGGGGATCGCCGTAGGTTGCAGTGACCTTTTAAATTATAATGTGAAAAAATGGCTCAGCCGGTTTTCTACAGTCAGTCTGTTTATCATGCTGTTGTGTCTGGGTGCTAAGATCGGCTTA
>ERZ860009.911-NODE-911-length-10886-cov-1.143200_pt1 | contig 10886 bp, 14 predicted proteins | sample MGYA00510114_ERZ860009 | MGnify/ENA primary metagenome ERZ860009 (study PRJEB30046, sample SAMN00715177) | human gut metagenome | study: EMG produced TPA metagenomics assembly of the A metagenome-wide association study of gut microbiota in type 2... | reverse complement strand
TTACCCGATGTGGTTTTGTATGATGTATTAGGTGATGTTGTGTGCGGTGGATTTGCAGCACCGATTCGTGAGGGATATGCGGATAAGGTTCTGATCGTTACATCCGGTGAAAAAATGGCACTGTATGCTGCCAACAATATTTCCAGTGCAGTCAGAAATTTTGAGGATCGCAGTTATGCCCGGGTATTTGGCATCGTGTTAAATCACAGAAATGTGGAAAATGAGAAAGAAAAAGTACAGGCATTTTCAGAAAAGATCGGGGTGCCGATTGTGGGAGAAGTGCCGCGAAGTAATGAAATTATTCACTGGGAAGAGCAGGGAAAGACTGTGATCGAAGGAGATCCGGCCTCTGAAATCAGCAGATGTTTCTTTGATCTTGCCACATTGTTATGGAAAGAAGAGGAAAACGCATGAGACAGGAAGCATATTTTTGTACGGTAAAAGAGCTGGATGAGCTTGGAAAAAATAACATTCCCAGACAGCTTATTTCCCATACACATCTGATCTACAGTTCCCCTGCAACGCTGGCATTCAATTCTCCGGGAGCAGAAGGATTTGGTGTCAAACGTGCAGGTCTGGCGGTTCCGGATTCTGTTATGTTGATCGTGTCTCCGGGATGCTGTGGCCGCAATACCTCGGTGCTTAGTTCGATGCGGGCCTATCAGGACCGTTTTTATTATCTGTTGATGGATGAGACGGATATTGTGACCGGAAGGCACCTGAAAAAGATCCCTAAGGCAGTAGCGGAAATATGCGAAGGACTTAAGAAAAAGCCGTCTGTTGTGATGATATGTATTACCTGTGTGGATGCGCTGCTTGGCACGGATATGGAGCGTGTCTGTCACAAGGCAGAGGAATATGCAGGGGTTCCGGTAAGGCCATGTTATATGTATGCACTGACCAGAGAGGGCAGAAAACCACCGATGGTGCTGTGCGGCAGTCCGTTTATTCGTTGCTGGAACCGAAAAAGAAAAAAGGAAATGTGGTGAATTTACTGGGATATTTTTCACCGCTTACGGATGACTGTGAGCTGTATGATCTGCTTCATGGGGCAGGAGTAAAAACAATCCATGAGATTTCCAGGTGCAAGGATTATGCACAGTATCAGACCATGTCGGAAGCAAATTTTAATCTGGTACTGCATCCGGAAGCGCGCTTTGCAGCAGAGGATTTTCATGACCGGCTGAAAATTCCATATATCGAGCTGCGCAGATTATATCAGATCGATAAAATTGCCAGTCAGTATCGTGCTCTTGCCGCTGCACTGGGTGTGGAATTTGAGGATGAAATACCGCGTAAGGCAGCAGAGGAGGCGGTAGAAAAATTCCGGGAAATACATCCGGATGCAGTATTTGCCGTCGGAGAATGGATGAACGGAGATCCGTTCGAACTGGCACTTGCATTGGTACACTATGGATTTCGTGTGTCGGAGATTTATGGAACATTATCCGGTGAAAACTTTGTCTATGTAAAACAACTGGCAAAAATCAGCCCGGATACGAAAGTTTTTTCCAATCTGGAACCGACCATGCTGTATTATGACAAAAGTCAGTCCGGCGTCAATATGACCATAGGAAAAGATGCCGGCTATTATCATAAAGAATGTTCCAATGTGCTCTGGAATGAAGAACGGCAGCCATACGGTTATGCCGGTGTGCGCAGACTGTTTGAGGCATTGGCGGAGGTATAACACAATGAGAGGACTGAGAAAATATCTGACACCATTTGCACCGGATCAGTCAGGTGCGGTGTCTGTATTATATGAATTTGGCGGTATTATCGTCATTTGCGATGCCGGTGGTTGTACCGGAAATATCTGTGGATTTGATGAGCCGCGGTGGTTTGAGAGCAAAAGCGCACTGTTTAGTGCAGGGCTTCGCGATATGGATGCAATTCTCGGCCGTGATGACAGGCTGGTGGCAAAGCTTGCAGATGCCGTGACAAAACTGGATGCAAAGTTTGCAGCGATTATCGGGACGCCGGTTCCGGCCGTTATCGGAACGGATTACCATGCCTTAAAGCGTATGACGGAGAAAAAAGTGGATCTGCCGATTCTGACTGTGGATACGGATGGAATGGAATTGTATGACAAGGGGGAAGAAAAAGCCTGGAAGGAACTGTTTTTGGTATTTGCAGGTGAAAAAGAAGACGTGATTTTGGGCAGAATCGGGATACTTGGCATGACACCACAGGATATCAGTGATCTGCGTGCAGCAGACCGTATCCGGGAGCGTTTTGCGGCAGAAGGAAAAACTGCTGTCTGCTTTGGAATGGGAAATGGACTTGATGATGTAAAATCGGTTTCCAATGTGGAAAAAAATATCGTGGTATCGCCGGCCGCTTTAGAGGCAGCGAAATATCTGGAACGAACATATGGAACACCGTACGAGACAGGCTATCCGCTGGTGGATGAACTGGTTTACGATATGGATTATCATGGGAAAAAGGTACTTATTGTACAGCAGCAGGTGATCGGATCTGCAATCCGGGAAGAGATACAAAAAAAAGCAAAGGATGCACAGGTGACAGTTGCAAGCTGGTTTATGATAAAGCCAGAGCTTTGCAGTGACACAGATCTGCATCTGCGGGATGAAGAAGATTATATAAGGCTGGTGGAAAACATGGAATATGATGTGATTTACGCGGATCCATGTATGAAGCGTATGACACCGGAATTTGACGGAATCTTTGTGGATACGATACATTTTGCGGTGTCGGGGCATCTTGCAGAGATGAGATAACAGTTGCGGTTGTCTTGTAAGATGTGACCCGCAATAAGGGAGTGTACGATTGGAGAAAAGTGTGTATAAGAATGAGATGACCTGGCGCATCCGGGTATACGGTATCGTTCAGGGTGTTGGTTTCCGGCCAACGGTAAGCCGCCATGCGACAAACCATGGAATTTACGGAACTGTTTGCAATAAAGGACCCTATGTGGAAATTTATGCACAGGGGACAAAAGAACAGATCGAAGGATTTTTAAACAGTCTGAAAGAACATCCACCGAAGCGTGCGGCTGTTTTGAAGATAAATACAGAGGATATCACCGCAGATACAACAGAACAGTTTGAACATTTTGACATTATCGAAAGTGAAAAAACAAAAGGGGAAATCTTTATTTCCCCGGATATTGCAATCTGCGATGAGTGCAAGGAAGAAATGTTTGACCCGAAAGACAGACGGTATCTGCATCCGTTTATCAACTGCACCTGCTGTGGACCAAGGCTTACGATTCTGGATGCTCTGCCGTATGACAGGGAACGCACAAGTATGAAAGAGTTTCCGATGTGCCCGGACTGTGCAAAAGAATACACGGATGAGAAAACCAGGCGGTATGACGCGCAGCCGGTGTGCTGCAACCAATGTGGACCACAGGTGTACTGATCGGCAGGCCCGAGCGGGGACGTGCCGCAATTACATATACACGCCGGCTTATTCGTGAAGGCAAAATTGTAGCAATCAAGGGAATCGGAGGGTTTCATCTGTGCTGTGATGCTACAAATGAAGAAGTGGTCTGCCGTCTTAGAACATTAAAAAACCGCCCGGCCAAGCCCTTTGCAGTTATGGCAAAAGATGAATCGGTTGAAAACGGGAATGTGTGGTGACGCCGGAGCAGGAGGCGATTCTTACCGGACATCAGAAACCGATTCTGTTACTGGACAGACGAAGCGATGGCGGGCTGGCATCTTCGGTGGCACCGAACAATCCAAAAGTTGGTGTGATGCTTCCATATGCACCGGTGCAGTTATTGATTTTTCAGTATGATGATGGTATCGGGATGCCGGATCTTCTGGTGATGACCAGTGGAAATACTTCCGGTGCACCGATCTGTCGTGAGGATGAGGAAGCTGTTGCCGAATTATCCCATTTGTGTGATGCGATGCTGTCACATAACCGCAAAATCAGGATACGGGCAGATGATACGGTGATGGATTTTTACAGAAATGAACCGTACATGATCCGGCGTTCCAGAGGCTATGCACCGCTGCCGTTTATGACAAAAGCAGACTGGAAAGGACAGGTGCTCGCGGTTGGCGGGGAATTGAAAAATACCTTTTGCATAGGTGTGGACAACAGGTTTTATCCGTCACCATATGTGGGAGATCTGGAGGACTTAAGAACGGTAAAGGCATTGCAGGAGACAATACACCGTTTCAGACATTGCTGGAAGTAAAGCCACAGGCTGTGGTCTGTGATCTGCACCCAAAATACAATTCTACGGTTGTAGCGGAAGAACTTGGATATCCGGTGATAAGAGTGCAGCATCATTATGCACACATATTATCGTGTATGACAGAAAATGGCTGTCATGATCCGGTCATCGGAGTCGCTTTTGACGGAACCGGATATGGAACGGATGGCACGATCTGGGGCGGAGAGATCCTGCTGGCGGATTATGGGAATTTTACAAGATTCGGAAGTATTACCCCGTTTTTACAGATGGGGGGCGATGCTTCTGCAAAAGAGGGCTGGCGTATTGCGGTCTCTATGATTTACGGATATACGAAAGATCGCAAAAGGGCATGGGAGATCATGGAAACACTGGGTCTTTGCAGCGAACAGGAAAGCAGGGTACAGTTCACCATGGCAGACCGGAAGATCAATGCGGTGGCTTCAACCAGTGCAGGCGGCTTTTTGATGCCGTCAGTGCGATACTCGGGATCAGGCGCAGGTCAGGATTTGAAGGGGAAGCATCGACGGCATTGCAGTTAGCAGCAGAATCTCTCAAATATCTCACAGGAGCAAAAGGAAAATAAGGATATACTGCTGCATGAAACAAAAGAGCGTTTCGTTTTAAATACACAGATGTTGGTGCAGCAGATTACAGAAGCAAAAATGCGGGGCGAAGACACCGGGATGCTGGCATATCGGTTTCATCAGGTACTGGCAGAAATGATTACAGCTGCCTGTATCAAAGCAAAAGAAAGCAGTGGCAGGGATAAAGTTGCCTTAAGCGGTGGCGTATTCCAAAACCGGTTACTGCTGCGTCTGACAGAAGAACGACTGTTACAGGAAGGATTCGAAGTGCTGCGGCACCGCATGATTCCGCCGAATGACGGAGGAATTGCAATCGGACAGGCAGCATATGGGATGTATCAATTACAGAAATAGGAGGATAAAAAGATGTGTGTAGGTTTATCAGCTAAGGTAGTAAAAATCAGTAATGGCACGGCGGTCATTGATGCAGGCGGTGCCAAAAGAGAGGTTTCTTCCCAGCTTCTGGAAGATCTGGAGCCGGGAGATTATTTATGGTGCATGCAGGTGTAGCAATTGCAAAAATCACCGATGAGGACGACAGTGAAACTGAGCAGCTCATGGAGGAATTTTTATAATGAAAACAGCCAGAGAGATCATTGAAAATTATGATGGCCCGGATGTGCGGATCATGGAAGTGTGCGGTACGCACACACATGAGATTTTCCGGCTGGGAATCCGTAAACTGCTGCCAAAACAGGTAGAATTGATTTCCGGACCGGGATGTCCGGTATGTGTAACACCGGTTAGTTTTATAGATGAAGCTATTTATCTGGCATTGGAAAAAGGAGTTACAATCTGTACATTTGGTGATCTGGTGCGAGTGCCGGGAACCAATATGAGCCTTGCGGGAGCCAGAGAACAGGGAGCGAAAATCCATGTTGTGTATTCTCCGGCAGATGCCGAAAAATATGCCGGAGAACATCCGGATGAGCAGGTGACATTTCTGTCGGTCGGATTTGAGACAACGACACCGGCAGGATGTCTTTCCGTAAAGGCGGCAAGAGAAGATGGACTGGATAATTACTCTATATTGGTGGCAAACAAACCATGCCTCAGGCGTATGAGGCATTAAAGGACAGTGCAGATGTATTTTTATATCCGGGACATGTCAATGCCATTACGGGAACACGTCTTTGCGAAGCTCTGACCGAAGAAGGGGTCAGCGGGTTGTGGCAGGATTTACGGCAAAAGAACTGATGACAGCACTGGCGGTTGCGCTGGGAAAATTCCAGGAAGGAAAGCCATTTTTTGTAACTGCTATCCGCGAGTGGTGACACAGATGGAAGCAGGGAGGCACAGCTGCTTGGAGATGAGATGATGGGAGCGTGTGACTGCGAATGGAGAGGGCTGGGTGTTATTCCGAAATCCGGCATGAAATTAAGACAGGAGTGGCAGGAGGTCGATGCACGTCTCAAATATCAGATGCCGAAAATTGAAGGAAAACCAAATCCGGCCTGCCGCTGTGGCGATGTACTTCAGGGGAATGCAAACCATCCGATTGTAAAGTATTTGGAAAAGGCTGTACACCGCAGCATCCGATCGGCGCCTGCATGGTGTCCGGTGAGGGAGCCTGCTCTGCATATTATCAGTATTCATAAGAAAGAAGGAAAAAACATCATGGAAAATAAAACAGTAACGATGGCACATGGTGCCGGTGGAAAGCAGACATCCGAATTGATTGATCAGGTGTTTAAGGCACATTTTGTAAACAATGATCTGACGGCAGATGATGCAGCGGTATTAGTTCCGCCGGCAGGAAGAATGGCAGTATCTACAGATGGGTTTATTGTATCTCCGGCATTTTTTCCGGGGGGAAATATCGGCAAACTGTCTATCTGCGGAACGGTAAATGATCTTGCCTGTATGGGTGCAAAACCGCTTTATCTTACCTGCGCTTTTGTAATTGAAGAGGGATTTCCAATGGAAAAACTCGAAGAAATCGCAGCTGCCATGGAAAAAACAGCAAAAGAGGCCGGAGTACATATTGTATCGGGAGATACAAAGGTTGCCGGAAAAGGACAGGTGGATGGAATTTTTATCACCACGACCGGAATGGGGGAGATCGAAGAAGGAGTGACCGTCGGTGGAGAACTGGCAAAGCCCGGAGATGCAATCATCGTAACCGGTGATATCGGACGGCACGGATGTACGATCCTGTTAGAGCGGGAAGATTTTGGCATCGATGCGGATGTGACCAGTGACTGTGCACCTTTGTGGAAGACCGTAAAGGCAGTCATGGATACCACACACAACCTGCATGTGATACGTGATGCGACCAGAGGCGGCGTCGGAACAGTCCTGTATGAGATCGCAGGTCAGAGCAGCGTAGGCATCCGTTTAAATGCAGAGGCTGTTCCGGTACGGCCGGAAGTAAAAGGAGTCTGCGGGATGCTTGGACTTGAGCCTTTATATCTGGCATGCGAAGGAAGACTTGTCATCATGGCACCAAAGGAAGAGGCAGAGGGCATTGTAGAAACATTGATAAAATGTCCATATTCCGCAGATGCAGCTATTATTGGTGAAGTGATCGCAGAGGAACCGGGAAGAGTTATAATGGAGACGGAAATCGGCACACAGGCACTGCTTCCACAGCCGGGGGGAGAGCTTTTACCAAGAATCTGTTAACAGGAGGAGTCAGGGTATGGAAACCAGAGTGGCAGTTATTTCAATTATTGTAGAACAGGAGGATGCCATTGAAGAATTAAATATCCTTCTTCATGAAGCACGTCGGTACATTGTAGGCAGAATGGGCATACCATACCGCGCAAAAGGAATCAGCATCATAAGCATTGTCATTGATGCACCACAGGACGCGATCAGTGCACTTTCCGGAAAAATCGGACATTTAAAAGGTGTATTCGCAAAGACTGCATATTCGAATGTCATTACTCCGGCAGAAGGGGGAACACAGGATTGATCAGGATAGCAGTATATGGAAAAGGCGGAATCGGAAAATCCACTACCGTTTCAAATGTAGCGGCTGCATTGGCAGAAATGGGGCTTAAGGTGATGCAGATCGGATGCGATCCGAAAGCAGATTCTACCATATTGCTCCGTCATGGAGAGGCTGTGCCGGCCGTGCTCGACTTATATAATGAGAAAAAGCAGGCGTTGCAGCTGGAGGATATGATACGCATTGGGTATAACGGTGTTATCTGTGTGGAGGCCGGTGGACCGACACCGGGACTTGGCTGTGCCGGCCGTGGTATCATCACGGCACTGGAAAAGTTAAAAGAGCTTGGCGCATATGATGTATACAAACCGGATGTGGTTTTATATGATGTACTCGGAGATGTGGTATGCGGTGGATTTTCCATGCCGATGCGGGGCGGTTATGCGGACAAAATATTTATTATTACCTCCGGGGAAAACATGGCAATTCATGCAGCTGCAAATATTGCCATGGCAGTGGAAAATTTTAAAAACCGTGGATATGCCGGGCTTGGCGGACTCATTTTAAATCACAGGGATGTCCCGCGGGAAGAGGAAAAAGTGGCAGAACTGGCAGACGATTTTCACACAGCTGTTATTGGTACACTATCACACAGCGGGCAGGTGGCACTGGCAGAGGAGCAGAAAAAAACATTGATGGAGTGTTATCCAACAGGTGAAATGGCAGACGAATACCGTGCGCTTGCCATGCAGATGTATCGCATATGCGGTGGCATTCTGGAAGCGAAAAGCGATAAGGTAAGGTCCGGATATATACAGGAGGAAGCGTAATGTTACGTCGTGTGGGGGAAACTGTTGATTCGAAAGATGCTGTGGTAAAAATAAAAGATGCCTCATTTCCAACACCATTTGTTTCGGCACTGGAGTATAATTCGCCGGTGCATGGCAACTGGAATATTGTGCATACGGGAATGCAGGTTCCGGAATCTATCCAGATCTATGTCTGTGCGGATAACTGTATGCGTGGTGTTGTACTGACTGCGGCAGAAATGAATGCAGCAGACCGTTTTTCTTTTGTTCTTGTGGAGGAGCAGAATCTGCTGAACGGCAATCTGGAGGATATTACCATCGAGGGTGTGACGGATGTGTTGAATAAACGGAAGGACCATCCTGAGGCGGTTCTGCTTTTTACCGTTTGTCTGCATCATTTTGTGGGAAGTAATCTGAACTTATTTACAGGGACCTGGAGCATCGTTTTCCTGACATCTGCTTTATCCGCTGTTATATGGACCCGATTATGCAAAAACATGGACTGACACCGGACCAGAAGCTGCGGAAAGCAATGTATGATCCTCTTTTGGGCTGTGAGCCGGACGCTAAAACAGTATCTGTCTTTGGCAGTGATTTTGTTCTGGATGAGAACAGTGATATTAAGCGTCTGTTAAAACGATATGATTATAAGGTGCTGGAACGCCCGGATGTAAAACCTGGCAGGAACTGTTGGATATGAGCAGGGGATGCCTGTTTATCGACTGCTATCCGGCTGGAAAATACGGGATGGAGGCACAGGCAGGCCGCCTGGGACGAAAATCTCTGTATCTGCCCGGCAGTTTTGACTATGATGAGATCAGAAAGCAGTTAAAGCAGCTGACCGATGCACTCGGACTGCCGGAACTGACAGAAGATGAGCTGGCCCGCGAGCAGGAGTCCTGTGAGGAGGCTCTGGCAAAAGCAAAAAATCTGATCGGGGATATGCCGGTCACTCTGGATTATCTGTATCATCCAAGACCACTTGGACTGGCAAAACTGCTTCTGACACATGGCTTTTGTGTGAAAGCTGTTTATCTGGACAGTATCAGTCCGGAAGAAAAAGCAGATTTTTTCTGGCTGCAGGAGCATGCACCGGAACTTGAGCTGATCGCAACGATTCAGGTGAAGATGCGTGTACTGCCAAGAGGTGCAAGCGGGGAAGTGCTGGCAATCGGACAGAAAGCGGCCTATTTTGGCCGAAGCCGTCACTTTGTCAATCTGGTACAGGGAGAAGGTCTGTATGGATTTGACGGTATTCGAAGAACCGCAGAGCTGATGATGGATGCATATCTCAATGAAAAGGATACAGAAAAACTTGTTGTACAAAAAGGATGGGGGTGTGAGTGCTGTCTATGAGACAATCTTATCGAATGATACCGGTTTATACGGCCGATGTGTCAGGAGTCTGTTCTGCACTGTATGAACTTGGCGGAATGACAGTTATGCATGATCCTTCCGGATGCAACTCTACTTACAATACGCATGATGAAATCCGCTGGTACGATCAGGACAGTCTTATTTTTATCTCGGGACTTACAGAAATTGACGCGATCATGGGAAATGACAGAAAATTTATTGATGATATCGAGTATGCAGCCCGTGAACTGCATCCCAAATTTATCGCGCTGGCAGGTTCGCCTATTCCATTTATGAATGGTACGGATTTTCCTGCAATTGCGCGTGTGATTGAGACAGAAACCGGAATTCCGGCATTTTCCGTGCCGACGAACGGGATGAATGATTATGTGTATGGAGCGGGCATTGCACTCGAAGAAATCGCAAAGCGGTTTGTCAGAGAAACGGACAGGCAGGAGAATAGAGATCCCTCTTCGCGCACGGTAAATCTGTTAGGTGTGACACCACTTGATTTCGGACCACAGAAAAATGTAGAAACCTTAAAAGAGAATCTGCAGAAATACGGATGGCAGGTTATGTCTGTGTGGGCGATGGGCGATGATTTGAAAACGTTGCAAAGATCAGCGGAGGCAGACGTTAATCTGGTTGTCTCGGCAGTAGGACTCCGTGTGGCAAAGATACTCTGGGAGAAGTACAAAATACCATATGTGATCGGAACACCAAACGAGTGGCTGGCAGAAGATATTTCAAATGCACTGGAGCGTGCAGCCACACGGCAGGCAGAGCCGGCGGTTGTATATTTGCAGAACCGCATGCAGCAGGAGGCAGATATCCGCTGGTCGGAGAACCTGTCACTATGGGATCATTAGCAGCAGGGATTGAAAAAAGATATGGTCGTGCCGCCCGCGTACTGTGTCCGTTAAAGGAATGTGCGGATTTGCTCGGTGAAAAAGATAAAATGGTGCTTGGAGAGGAAGCAATGGAAGAGGCACTTAAAAGTGCAGGGATCATTGTGGCAGATCCTCTGTATCGTCCGATCTGTCCGGGGGACAGTATTTTTTATGAATTCC
>ERZ860009.909-NODE-909-length-10931-cov-1.391045_pt1 | contig 10931 bp, 10 predicted proteins | sample MGYA00510114_ERZ860009 | MGnify/ENA primary metagenome ERZ860009 (study PRJEB30046, sample SAMN00715177) | human gut metagenome | study: EMG produced TPA metagenomics assembly of the A metagenome-wide association study of gut microbiota in type 2... | reverse complement strand
TGAAATATGTCATCCCGCCCACAGTCAGATTTCCCGACAAAACTCTGTGTAACGCAAATATGCTCAAAATAATATAAGGTGCCGTAGATACAAGGCTTCCCGTAGCCCAGCCTATTGACGAAATTGCATTTCTTCTATATTCAAATTTTAATATTGTTTTTAACGTATTTTTTATCTTATTTTTAAAATAATTTTCAAGGTTAAAACTTTTTACAACACTGATACCGTTTATGGCATCATATGCTAGTTCATTTACTTCATCGTTATATTCAGTATGTTTTCTCGTAAGCTTTGACACCATATTTCCCGTAAAACTTGTGATAACCGCCATTACGGGTATAATAACAAGAAGCAGAAGTGCCGTCACTCGGTCAACTTTTATAAGTGTAATAAAAATCGTCACGCTTGTTATTATTGTTTTTACTATATCAGGAAGAAGCTCAGAATAATATTCCGAAATTTTAGCCACATCATCAATAAAATTATTAAGCACTCTCGCCGACAAATGCGAGTCGAAATATTTAAACTGAAGCTCCGGCAGCTTCTTTCCCGCCTCTCTTCTGAAATCAGTCTGCATATTTACCGCAAATACTTTTGTCGCATATGTCTGAATATATGTAAAAATAAATCCCGCCGCAACAAGAACGGCAACATATATCCAGAATTGTTTATTGATATACTCCGAAATTGTATTATTAAACAATGCGTCTATAGCCTGCGATATTTTTGTATTTCCCAAAACCAATACTTTTGTTGCAATATACGCACTTAATATTTCAATAAAAAACAGCGGAAAATTTTTTATAAAAATTTTTGTAAAAATATTTTTATTCTTCATATTATGTTATTCTCTCCTTGCATTGTTCTTTAATAACATTTTATAATATAATTATATAAAAAACATTCATTATATTATTAATCCGATTAAATTATTACAATTTTCTATTATTTTACAAGGAGATTTTTATGGCAATTCCTCTTAAAAAAGGCTACAAGTTCAGAGTTGAGCATGTAACAAAACCCGCTTCCAATTACATGCCTTCTTTTGACATATATGAAAAATATTACGGAATAGGTTATCTGGTAAAAGGCGACCGACAGGTCTCGACTCCCGAGCGTACTTTTTTCGTCCATGACGGATACCTCTCACCTGTCAGCATGGGCGTATATCATAAATCATCACCTTTATCGGACAGGAATTACGAGGTTTATGCGGTGCGTTTTGTCAGCTCGGTAACAACAAGAATAAAAGAAATAATAGGCGAGAACGAATTTAACGATTTAATGCTGCACACTGCTTTATCTGTTCCCGACGAAATAAAGCCAAAGATTATCGATATTTATGAACAGATGCTTATTGAATATGATAATTACGACAGCGTTGCGGAATTCGCCCTGCAAAATCTGCTCGAACAGCTCATACTTATAATGTACCGATACGGTACCGTAGCAGAAACGTCCGAAATCCACATTTCGACGGCAGACACTGAAATAATGGACATTCTTTCTTATATAGACACGAATTTTTGAATAATCCTTCAGTCTCCGAGCTTGCAAAAAAGGCAGGATTATCCGAATCTCATTTTATGAAGCGTTTCCGCGACGCAACAGGCTGTTCATACAAAACTTACGTCAACAGATACAAAAACAAAATCGCACAGACAATGCTCACCGAATCGCCAAAAAGTATCCAGGAAATATCCAACGAGCTTGGCTTTTGCAATTCCAATTATTTCTGCACTCTTTTTAAACAAATAAACGGTATGAGTCCTCTGCAATACAGGAAAAAGGCGGGTAAGTAAAGAACAGATATTAACAAAATATTCAAAAGAAGAGCTCGCAAAAGCTGAGGCTGCTCTGGCTGCCAAGCCATAACCATAAGAAGCATCCCCTGTGTTATATGCAGTGCTTCATGCACATAACAACAGAGCGGAATATAATTGATAAACCATATCCCACTCTGTTTATTGTCTTAAATTATATTCAAGCTTTTAGCCCAGTTTACAAAAAGCTGTTTCCATTCCCCGGTCTGTCCGTTATCATCTCCACAACCGAAACCATGTCCGCCTTCTCTGAAAATATGCAACTCAGCAGGCACTCCTGCTTTTCTGGCAGCCATGTAAAATCCAATACTGTTTTCTGCCAGTGTTGTCCTGTCATCATCTGTTTCAAATACAAATACCGGTGGCATTTCCGGTGATGCCAGCTCCTCCGGATTGTATTTTTTCAACATATTTTCCTCATATGAACGCACATTTGCAATTATCACTTCTTTTGGAAAATACCTCTGTCCGGCTTCTATACTTTTATCATAACTTATCACTGGATAACCGCATATGCAAAAATCAGGTCTTGCCGATAATTCGTCAATATCGTCTTTTTTGTCATATACATTTTTATCAAATGCTGTAGATAAAAGTGCCGCAAAGTATCCTCCTGCTGAAAATCCCATAACACCAATCTTATTTGCATCTATGTTAAATTCATCAGCTCGTGCACGTATTATTCTCATACTTCTCTGTGCATCAATCAAAGAAACATTATATGAGTCATTATGCTCATCTGCCGGAAGTCTGCACTTTAATACAAATGCTGCTATTCCAAGACTGTTGAGCCATTTTGCAACTTCTTCACCTTCAAAATTGTATACAAGCCTTCTAAATGCACCGCCCGGAATTATAAGTACCGCCGGAATTTTTTTTCTTTAAATGAAGATGGAATATATGGAACCATCTCAGGATTAAGGACATGTTGTACAACCTTCTTTATCCCGCCATCTTCCATTTTCTCCTCATAAAATATCTCCTCAAGTTTAATACCTTCAGAGCCGGGAGCCTCACAATTAAAAAGTCTTATTGCATTATCTTTTTCAAGTCTCATTATTAAGCACTTCCTTATACTTTAAATCTGTATCCAACACCCCAGATTGTCTCAATATACTGAGGTTTAGATGTATCATACTCTATTTTTTCACGGATTTTCTTGATATGAACAGTTACAGTTGCGATATCTCCAATTGAATCCATATCCCATATTTCCTTAAAAAGTTCATCCTTTGTAAATACATGATTCGGATGCTCTGCGAGGAATGTAAGCAGATCAAACTCTTTTGTTGTAAATACTTTTTCTTCGCCATTAACAAATACACGCCTTGCTGTCTTGTCAATTTTGAGACCTCTTATTTCTATAATGTCATTAGCTTCTTTTGCACTGCTTACAAGTCTTTCATATCTTGCAAGATGCGCTTTTACTCTTGCAACAAGCTCACTTGGGCTGAATGGCTTAGTCATATAATCATCAGCTCCAACGCCGAGACCTCTTATCTTATCAATATCTTCTTTCTTCGCTGATACCATGATAATAGGTGTATTTTTCTTTTCTCTTACCTGTTTGCAGATTTCATATCCTCAACACCCGGAAGCATAACATCAAGAATCATAATATCAAAATCTTCCTCAAGTGCTGTTGCCAGACCACTTGTTCCATCTGATTTAATTACCACTTCAAATCCACTAAGTTCAAGGTAATCCTTTTCAATTTCTGCAATTGCATCTTCATCTTCAACAATTAATACTCTGCTCATACTATTTTTTCTCCTTTTTTCTGTTATCTTCTATGCAAATGTAGTTGCGTTTATCCATATCTTTCAAAAGATTAATATGCATTGTAGTACCTTCTCCTTCAACGCTTTCTGCCCATATCTTTCCCTTATGATCCTCTATAATCTTCTTTACAATAGCAAGTCCGATTCCACTTCCGCCTTGTTTGCTGTTTCTGGATGAATCAGTACGGTAAAATCTGTCAAAAATATGTGGAATCTCATCCATGCCAATTCCTTTGCCGTTATCTGCGATAATTATATGAACATAATCTCCTTCATCATAAATATCTATGCTTATTTTACCTTTTCTTCCCGGCTGCATATATTTTACAGAATTACTAACAATGTTATTAACAACTCTTTTAAGCTGTTCTGCATCAGCCACAACAGTACAATCTGAAGTTGCATGAAATCTGTATTCCAAATCTATGTCCTGGGTTTCCAAATCCATTCCTATCTCTTCGCAACAGTCATCAAAATAATTTTTCAAATTAATTTTTGCAAATGAATACGGAACCCTGTTAGTGTCAAGCTTTGAATAAATTGTAAGTTCATCTATAAGCTTATCCATATCATTAACTTTATTTGCAACTGTCATAAGATATTTATGCTGTTTTTCAGGTGTATCTGCAATTCCGTCAAGAATTCCTTCAACATATCCTTTTATTGCTGTAAGCGGCGTCTTTAAATCATGTGATATATTTCTTATAAGTTCTTTTTCTTCTTTATCAGATTAAGCTTGTCTTCTGCCGTTTTTTTCAGAATAACTCTCATTTCTTCAAAGTCGCGGCACACATCTCCAATTTCATCATTGGAGCTTTTAGGCATTTCAAAATCAAAATTACCATATTTTATATTTTGCGTTGCAAGCTTTAATCTGTCAAGTGGTTTTATAATTGAGCGATAAATCCATACATTAAGCAGAAGACTTGTCAATATAAGTATAAATACACCTGATATAAGAACCTGTATGAAAAACTTCTTTATCTGAGGTATAGCCTGCTTTAAAGGTGTTATAATCGAAACACTGTACTGATTTCCATATGAATCACAAAAATCTATCTGTTTTACAAGACATTGGTAATCGCCACCTTTATAAATACCCTCATCTGATATATTTTCTCCCGCTTCATAATCAGGAAGAACTACATCAAGCTTTTCTATATCAAGATTATCAGATACATATGTATAAAGGCCGTTACGTCTGACAACAATACTCGAAAGTTTGCATTGTAATTCCTATCAAGCTGTTTCACAAAATCCACCGAATTATACTGCCATGGTGACGTCTCAGCAACTTCTTTCATTTCATTGTATATATTTTCTGTCATCCTTCCCATAAGAACAACCGGAGAATAAAAGTTATCAAGCAGTTCACCGCTGTCAACCTCATATAACTGGTGTATTGTTGTTGCCTGATATTTAAAAAATGCATATGCAAATATCGAACACATTATTACAGGCAATATAACCATTATGCAAAATGATATTTTTAACTTATTTCTTAACTTCATATAAATTCCTTTAACCAACGCATTGCACAAGTGCATCATCCATGTCTTATCCATGAATGATGCACTTTAATGTTTTTATCCTATTTTAAGGCGTGCTTTTAAAGCCTCACGCTCTGAGTCAACACGTTCTATCATGGCACCAAGACCTCTGAGTTTACCTTCAAAATCTTCATAACCACGCTGTATATATTCAATGTCTTCTATTTCAGATATACCGTCTGCCGAAAGAGCAGCAATAACCAACGCCGCACCGGCTCTTAAATCAGGGGCAGACATCTGTGCACCTGTTATTTTATCAACGCCTTCTATATATGCTGTATTGCCCTCTACCTTAATATGGCATCCCATACGATTTAACTCATCTACATATTTGAATCTGTTTTCAAATATGCTCTCTGTTACCATACTTGTTCCATGTGCAAGTGCAAGAACAACTGCCATCTGTGGCTGCATATCTGTAGGGAATCCCGGATATGGTAATGTCTTAACATTAGTGCTTTTAGATTGCCTTTACTTATAACTCTTACCCAGTCATCACCTTCTATAACTTCACAGCCAACTTCAATAAGTTTAGCAGATAATGATTCAAGATGTTTAGGATTACATCTCTTACAACAACATCACCGCGTGTTGCAGCTGATGCAAACATAAATGTTCCTGCCTCAATCTGGTCAGGAATTATTGAATACGTTGTTCCATGAAGTTTACTTACACCTTTAATTCTGATAACATCTGTACCGGCACCTTTTATATTGGCACCCATGGCATTAAGGAAATTGGCAACATCTACTATATGTGGCTCTTTTGCCGCATTTTCAAGAATTGTATCACCCTCTGCAAGACAGGCTGCAAGCATAAGATTAATTGTCGCACCAACTGTCACGACATCAAAATAAACATGACCACCAACAAGATGCTCTGCCTTTGTACTAATCTTGCCATGCTCAATCTCAACTTCTGCACCAAGTGCCTTAAAACCTTTAATATGCTGGTCAATCGGTCTGCTTCCAATATTACATCCACCAGGCAATGCAACCTGTGAACGTTTATATTTTCCAAGCAATGCACCTAAAAGATAGTATGATGCACGAATCTTTTTTATATACTCATAATCGACATTAATGTCACATATACTTCCACCGTTAATCTGAACGGTGTTGTTATATACATATTTAACCTTAGCTCCAATTCCCTCAATAGCCTGCAGCAATACTCTCGTATCCCTTACATTTGGCACATTTTCAATTGTAACTGTCTCATCTGTCATAATTGCTGCTGCAAGAATTCCTAACGCAGCATTCTTTGCACCACCGATGGACACCTCCCCGTTAAGTGGGACGCCTCCCTTAATTACATATTGTTCCATCTATGCACCTCTAACAATCAGATTAATCTCAAAACTACTCATTACTTATTATTATAAGTATTTCTTCTATATTTGTAAATATTCACATTTAAAAAGCTTATATTTATTTATTTTCAACTGCAATATTATAACACAAAGATACCCTTTGTAAAGATTATTTTTTCATAACCTCTAAAAACAGTACCATTATTCTATAACAAACACCCCACAGCATGTCAATTCATACTGCGGGGTTAAATATCACAATATATAATCCTAATTTTTATTTACATAGTATAAAGGATTAACAGGTGTTCCACCTATCCATATTTCAAAATGAAGATGTGACCAGTGCTATAGCCTGTATTTCCTGAGTAAGCAATCAAATCGCTCTGATTTACATACTGACCATTAGAAACCGTAACAGAATTAAGATTGCATATCTTGTCATAGAACCATCTGAATGTCTTATATCAACACAATATCCATATGTTGAATACCAGCCTGCTCTGATAACAGTTCCTGCTGCCGCAGCTCTTACAGGAGTACCAACTGATACATACCAGTCAACGCCTGAATGAAGTGTTCCCCATCTGTAACCAAATTCTGATGAAACTGAACCACCTGAAATCGGTCTTAAATATGTTGGAGGTGTAAGTGTACCAACTGATACAACCTGCGGTTGTGATTCAACCATAACCTCTTCATTAACATAAGAAACATCCGTCTTTACTCCGTTAACAAATGTAACATCAGCTGTACCTTATGATGACCGGTTGTTCCCTCAGATATAACTGTATTTGTTCCTCTGTAAGCTGTGTCATCATCTACATACTGAACAGGAGCATTGTAATCTTCTTCATAAGTCATTCTCTGTGTTACAACAACTGAAATCTCTGACTTAGGGACTGTTACAACAAGTTCATCTCCCGGTATTATAAGTGACTCTTCTGTAAGTCCCTCATTAAGTGCAAGCAAATCATTAAGTGCAATATCACACTTGCCTGCTATAAGTGAAAGACAGTCTCCTTCTTCGACCACATACATGGTCTTCTCCTCTTTTTCCTTTGTTATCTCGTCATATGCCTGCTGTACACTCACAATATTAGCTCCTGCTGCAAGTGTCTCATTAACTACGACATTCTGCTCAAAACTTATTCCTGTTATTCCATCCTTAGCTGTATCACTGTCAGTGGCAACTGATGCCATCTGTCCGTTGAGAGCAGCTGCTACTATATCTGTATCTGTATTCTTTAACTCTGACTGGACAACATCTACAGAATATGCACCATAGCTTCCGTCTCCTGAAGAAAGCTTAACCTGAAACTCTTTCTTTGTATCATACTTATCTGTAACTTTCTCCATGAGTTCAACAACATCATCTTTTGATGCAAGTGTAACTGTAAAATCATTGATTCTTACAGTATATGCAGTTGCATTCTCCTTATCTGTAACACAGTTGAACAGACTGCTGTAAATAGCTGTCTCAAGCTCGTCCTGTGACATTCTTGATGCAACAAGCTTATGCTCTTCTACAATATCAATATTGTTATCCATATATACAACAGAATCATATTCCTTACTGAACTTGAGTCTGGCTGCTGCCATTGCCTGCTCAGCTTCCTGTCTTGAGTTGGCACTGCCAATCTCCTCACCGTTAAATACAATGCTGTAATATCCAACTTTGTTATTAAACTTATTCTCTGCAAATGGTATAGCAAATATGCATGCAAAACATGCTGCTGACATTCCGGCTATAAGAGTCATCTTAAGTCTTCTGCCATACCTGGTTAAGTGTGTCATATATTCCTCCAAATAATGTTATTTTATAATTCCATATTTGTAATTTTTCTGTAACATTTTTGTAACAAATACATCTTAACACTAACATGTCCCTTTGTAAAGTACCATTTTGTCAAATTTCACAAAGTTTTATCATTTTATCTTCTTCTTGAGTCAAAATATACAAAGCCATCAATTTTATCTAAAATATCAGCAAAAATTTTTCTCGGTGCAAGTTCTATATATCGCGAAAGCACATCATTCTCATTTGCCTTGAATCTTCCGTAAAAAATATCATAAAGATTATGTCCTCTGACATAAATCCTTATATTTTCTATATTTGCAATTAAATCATTGCGTGAATCAATACTTATATCCAGCTTGCTTAACATTTTCTTTACACTTGTCAGTTTGTACAAATATTGATTGTATTTCTCCCACAAAATATCATAAAACTCGTCAACACTCTTAACAACACCAACCTTTTCCATTATTTCAGGAAACAGAAAATAATTTTCAAATGAGTAATACTTTAATATAAGTACATTTCTATCCGTAACTCTTGGCATATTCCCTTTATCTTCTTTTGCACGCTCACCATAATAGCGACACAGCTGTTTTCCCAGCATCTGTTTATCCTTGCCGTCGCTGTCACGAATCATCATAAACTGATCTTAAGATAGAGAGTGTTAATATATTTCAGATTGGCATACGTTTTGATATTGGTACAGCTGTTGGTAGAAATAATAGCTATACGCCTTAAACGCCCATTTTCGTCATATACTTCAGAATAATACTTGTTAAGAAGAAGTGGCAGCCTGCTCCTGTCCTGCTTTCCCTCAACAATAAACACAAAGCTCACATTCATCATATCATTTGCCGTAAAACCAAGGTCATTTAAAATATCATCTATATCTGTATCTTTTCTGACGGCTGTCATATGAAATTCATCGCAGTAAATCTGCCTTATCTGTTTTGTTGTAAAATTAAAAAGCATCTCCGGTTCATGAGTCGAAAAAATAACCTGATTCTTTTTTGACAGTCTGTACAAAATCTCACTGGCGATTTTCTGCAGTTGTGGATGAAGATATGTCTCGGGCTCTTCAATCATAATGATATATGGTGCCGTATCATTATCAGAATTTATATATGTTTCAAGCAGCGACAAAATATATATACTCCTGAATCCTTCTCCCATTGAATCAAAACTGTCGTATGTTTTTCTTGACGGATTTTCAACTATTGTTTCTATATTAAACAGTTCATCCGCATCAAATTTAATTTCATAACGGATTTTCAAATCTCCCCCACCGTTTTTTGAAAAATACGAATTAAGCCTGTCCGCAAATGTGTTAAGGTTCAGGCTGAACATTTTATACTGCATGAGTCTGCTTGTCTCAACAAGTGTAAGCTCCTGCGGCTTTTTTCTGTTGATTACGCCCATACAGTCAAAGCATTGGCTGCATTTCTTTGCACTGTCGAATATGCATCTGTCAGCCTTAAATTCCGCAAAGTTATCATCATTAGAAAACATCATAATATCTTTTAAAATATCAATATTATTTCTATAATGATCAACAAAATAAATTCTCGGAAGCACATTTCTTATATATGTATTATTTTTCTTTATTCCATCGCGGTATTTCTCATTTCCATTCCTGTCAAACACATACTCAAATGTCAATATTCCACCGCCCTCTTCATCAGGAATAAATGACGGCAGTCTCTGGCAGAAGCTTTTGAGCCACAAATCATAATTTTTCATTTTTTTAACAATCCCGTTGCCATGAAGAAAACTCAGGTCTTCATATGCAAACTCCAGTTCCATTCCGATTATAATATTTCCCTCCGGGCCATTAAAATCCGGCATATTAACTGTTTTATCGCCAAGAGCAACACGGATTGCATCAAGAATTACTGACTTGCCCGAATTATTTCTTCCAACAAGAATAAGTGCATCCTGTGCATCATCTATTTCAAGTTCTTTTATCGACTTATAGTTTTTAATATGAAGCCTTTTTATTTTCACTATGACACCTCCGGATTACTGATTACCGCATTATTCTTCTTTGCTACTGAAAAACCAAATTTGCCTATTTTTTCCCCAAGTTCAAAATATTCACCATGTGAATATGCCAGAAGATTAGCATCTTCAAGTCTTAATCTTCCCTTATCATCAAGAAGTTTTTCATCTACATGCACTGCTTCAACTTTTGCTATAAACATATCATGTGAGCCAAGTTCAATAACATTAACCACTTTACATTCTATATTAACCGGACTTTCTGCGATTGCCGGAGCATTGATTTTTGATGACTTCTGTGGTGTGAGATTCATTTCTTTAAATTTATCAACATCTCTTCCCGAACGCACTCCGCAATAATCTGTTGCACGGCATAAATCCTTTGTTGTAAGATTGACAACAAATTCCTTTGTCTCTGATATTATCCGGTGTGAATATCTTTCTTTTCTGACTGAAATTGATAACATAACCGGGTCTGAGCATATTGTTCCTGCCCATGCAACTGTTATAATATTCGGTTTCTCATTTTCTCTCTGGCAGCTTACCATGACTGCCGGAACCGGATAAAGCATGTTTCCCGGCCTCCATTCCTGTTTTTTATTCTGCATAAAATCCTCCTTAATGAAAACGGCAGCCACAGCCGGAATCACCGGACTACAGCTGCGA
>ERZ860009.906-NODE-906-length-10967-cov-1.576246_pt1 | contig 10967 bp, 16 predicted proteins | sample MGYA00510114_ERZ860009 | MGnify/ENA primary metagenome ERZ860009 (study PRJEB30046, sample SAMN00715177) | human gut metagenome | study: EMG produced TPA metagenomics assembly of the A metagenome-wide association study of gut microbiota in type 2... | reverse complement strand
CAGCCATACTGTATCATCTTCTATTTTAACTTCTATATTTGTCTGCCCATCATCCGTCTGATATATAAGTATTTCCCCATATTCATCGGTTCCAATTTTATCTGCCATAAGCACCTCTCCATTCCATTACTTCTTAGTTATAAAATGTGAACACATGTGTTCACTATTGTCCCAACTAAATCTTATCATCATTCCAACCTCTGTTCAACTAATACTTTTTCTATTATACAATGCAAAATAAAAGAGACTCCACTCGCCATGAATGAAGTCTCCTGATATATGTATACATCCTACAGCATATTATCTGCAGGATGCCGGCTGCCTACGCAGCCTTTTCGTCCAGAAGCTGTTTTACGCCACCTAAGTAATAACAGAACCGGCCAAATTGTTTCTGTCTGTTAACTTTCTCGTCATCGATTGAAGCTCATCTTTTTGGTCAATTCCTTTTACTCTTTAAAGTATACAGGATGCTTTCAAAATCTTTTTTCATCATAAACAAAATTTCTTTTTAATTAATGTGGCTAAATATTCTGCTGTACCATCTACTCCCAGCAGACTGGAGTTTATCATTAAATCCTTGTGGTTGTAATCATCTGGCTTAAACCCCGCATATTGCAAATGATAAGCTTCTCTTGCTTCGTCAACCTTTTTAATCATTCGTTTTCCTTCGTCAACCGAAAGCCCTAATTCATCAGTACAATGCTGTAACCGAATGTTATAAGGTGCATAAATATAAATATGCATCGTATTTTCCATTTCCGAAAGTATAAAATCACCACACCGTCCAACAATAATGCAACTTTCTTTTTCCGCCATGAAATTAATGATATTCTTCTGGGCCTCAAAGATTTTATCCTGTACTTCTGTGGATTTTTGACGGCCGAGTGGAAATTGCATTCTTGAATAATTGTTCTTAAGTTCCTTTGCTGTTTCTTCATTTTCATCTACAATAGATACAGGCAAATTCAATTTTTCAGCCGCTTGATCCACAATGTCTCTATCATAGAATTCAATCCCTAATATCTCCGACAATTTCATAGCAATCGGTCTTCCCATACTTCCAAATTGTCTAGCAATCGTAACAACGTATTTTTTTTATTCATACTCATTCCTCTTTTCTACTACACACTATTTCTATCACAATTCATAGTAAATTTAATTATATAACGATACCGGCAACTATAAACGCAACTAAACTAATTGCTGCTGCTATAATGACATACGGCAACTGACTAGTCGCATGTTCCAAATTATCGATTCCCGCTATTCGCGACGACACAAGCGTTGCATCAGAATAGAAACAAGCATGAGAGCCAAATCCTGCACCTGACATAATTGCAGCCATGACAAGCAATGTATTTACACCTAAGATAGCACCTAGTGGAAATGCAATCGGTGCAACCAAGGCACACACGCCAACAAGCGAGGCTGTGCAAAAACACAATACGGCAACCAACACAAAAATCATCACCGGAAACAAGGAACCAATCATATATGGCTGAACTTTTTCGATAATATAGTCTGTCATTCCCATTTTTCCCGTTATAATTTGGAGCACAAACGTTAATAAAAGTAAATATCAACAACTAACATATCCGAAAAACCTCTCGAGAGTATCGGAAATAAATCTTCTGACGAAATAATTTTTCTAGGAATATACATAATTGCACAAACAACTATCGCTCCTATTACAGCCGTAATTAAATCTCCCGTAATAACCGTTAATGCAATCAAGACTCCTACCGGAATTATAAAGTCAATGATTTTACCATCTACTACGTTCTCTGAAATCGTCTGATTATATTTTTTGCTTTTCTCACTATACCCATTCCGGTATCTTCCACACGTTTATATGCTTTCTTCATTCCTCCAAGTTTGGGCATAATTCCCATACAGAAAAGAAATACAATAATCAATGTAGCAATGGGATAAAAACAAAAAGGTGCTGCACTTAAATAAGATTTGATATGATTACTACCAAGAGACAAGAATGCATCTTCCTGTACAAACATACTCATAAGGCAAACACCCCAGCCAGATATCGGAATCATCACACAAATAGGACCACCTGTTGCGTCTAAAAGATAGGCCAATGTCTCTCTTGGTATCTTCTTTTTATCGTAATGTGTCTTCATACAAGCTCCAATTGTCATTGCATTAAGAAGTTCTTCAATAAAAATAACAACACCCATTAAAAATGTCATAAGTAATGTTTTTCGTTCTGTATCGCAAATTTTATCAACTATTTTAGAAAATCCCAGATGCCCATTAGAGGCTGCAATAATGCTATAAACCCACCAAGTAATAACACTATCAACATAACCCATGCATTATTTTCCAGTGCCTCTACAAAAATACCACCTAACTCTGACAATGCATGTGTACCATATAGAACAATTGCTCCTATCAAGCATGCCAAAAACAAACATATTTCTACTCTCTTTGTAGCAATTGCCCCTATCACAACAAATAAGATTAACAATACACTTACTAATCCTAACGACATACTATCATCTCCTCCCTATCATAATCAATAAGAGGACTGCTCTACCCCTTTGTAGATGCAATCCTCTTTGATTCACATAATATTTATTTCGCTATATAGTTGTAATTGTTTTCTTTTAATGCCTTCATGGCTTTATCCGCAGCAGCAAGCGTCTTCTCGGCATCTTCCATTGTATGAGATGCGTTCACGTACCATCTTCCACCAAACATTAGGAACACACCATTCTCCTGCATATACCTCTGGAAATTATTAACGATGTTTTTATCAAATCCCACTAGTTCTCCATCTGTATATAATCTCCGTCTGCCACCCGGAATGCCAAATAATGTATCAAAAACTCCATTTGCTTCCGTAATTGTAAGTGGTATATCATACTTTCTAGAGATTTCCACAAGGCCATCCATAATCTTTTCCTGTACTTTGAATACCTGTTTATAAACTGCACAATCATCTTTTGTCAACTCGTCAAGGGTTGCCAGAACCGCAGCCATGCCAAGTCCATATCCAGGATACGTACCCGGAACAAGCACTTTATTTCCCCTGATACAATCCATGATCTCCTTCTTACCACCCACACACGATACCGGAATACCATTTGATATTGCCTTACCCATTGTACAAAGATCAGGTGTAACTCCGAGAACAGTCTGTGCTCCTCCAATATTTACTCTAAATCCAGTAATGACCTCATCCATGCACATTACAATATTATACTTCGTACATAATTCCCTAATTTTCTCAACAAATCCCGGTTTTGGATATAGACCTTCATGATTCCACACAATACCCTCAAAGTGAATTCCGCAATAATATCATGATACTTATCAAATGTTTCCTCAAGAACCTCAAAATTATTCCAAGGAATCATAATAGTTTCTTTGCACGCCAAAGGTGATCGACCTTCTGTATAATAAGGATCTTCTTCCGGTCCTCCATGTGTAGAGAAGTCCGTAAATGGAATTTCCGCATTTACATCCGAATTAATCCGTCCGCCTAGAACATTATCACCCCATCCAGCATAATTACCCTGAAACCTAACGATTACATTCTTTCCAGTATAAGCTCTCATAATTCTAAATGCTGCCTGAACCGCTTCCGATCCTGTAACAGTAAACTTGAGTTCTTCAACGCACGGAATCAACTCAGAAAGTCTCTTTGCAACTTCCACATCCATTGGCGAAAACAACAGATTTGAACCAATCGCCGTACCATTATTTTCAATATACTCTACAACCTTTTTAACAAAATTTGGATTCTTATGACCTAAAATATTGGGTCCCATTGAACCATTGTACTCTATATATTCATTGCCATCCACATCTGTCAAATGTGTTCCGTCTGACTTCGCAATAAATAATCTGTGCTCTGTAACATCCATCGGAATACGAAGATTGGAATGTCCGCCTGGATAATACTTGTTATACTCTTTTGTTAAAGCTTCACTTTTGTCTTTTTTTAACATAATCTCATCCTCCTGACCTGTACTAATTCCTGTTAACCTATTGAAAAGATACAATGTTTTTAACATGGCTTTATATTATCAAAGCAAACGCATATTCTCTAGGATAAAAAGGAATACAAATTAGGAAAAAACGGAACAAAAAACTTCCTAGATTCATTTCTAGGAAGTTCACCCACCTTCTTTATGAATACATATTTATTATTTTTTTGGGCAATTCACCCGTTAATTTTTTACATGATAAATTCATGTGCGATTGATCATAATATCCTGATTGCAATGCCAAATCAGACAATGTAACATCACCCTGTCTTAATTTATAATAATTACACATCCACTGAAATTTTATCACTTCACAAAACTGTTTTATGGATATACCCAACAAATCCTTTACCATTTTTCTTAAATATCTACCTGTATACCCTGTTTTATCCTCTAATTCTTTAATTGCTATGCATCCCTGACTATTTATTATTTCCCTTACAACAAAATTTACAATATTATTGGTTTTATAATTATGCGCAACTCGTTGTTCAAGATATGACGACATTATCTCCCACCGCTGCATAAACTGATCTGCTTCTGCCATTCGTTTTTCATACTCTCTACCATTCCATAACGCATCACTCATGGCAATTCTTGAATTATTAATGTCCTTCACATCACAACGAAATAGATTTCCAAGCATCCCTGTTCGCAGTCTCACTCCAAATATACTCTTTACATCTTTCATAAAATCCAATTCGTTCATTTGTTGAAGCGATATAGAACCTCCCATAAAAAAACTATATGCATTATCATCCGTATAGAAAGTCATAATATCTGCACATACATCTGGTAAAGCAACTGTTTTTCCCAAATCAAAATCATCAACCTCGTAAACCTCCCATACAATATCCCTTATAATGTTATGTTCAATTGGTACATAAGATTGATAATTATTATTCAACTCTAAATACGGTTGATATGATAAAAATTCATTTGTTTCCAGCATACAAAGCCTTTTAATACTAGACATAATAGCACCTTCTTTCCTCCAAAAAAGCAAAAAGGCAAAGAAGTAAAAAACTTCTTTGCCTTTTCTAGTATTATACTAAAATTTCTTTTCTTGTCAAGTTTCTTAAGCTGTTGTTGCTCCCCCATCCACATAAATAATCTGTCCTGTTATATGGTCTGCATACTTTGAACATAAGAATACCATCATGTATCCAATATCTTCATGGGTCTGTGCCCCTCTTGCAAGTGGAATATATGTCTTTATATATTCATTCCATACTTCTTTCCTATTTTTTCCTTCTTTCTCCGCCGTATCTAAAATATCCTCCCACATTTTTGTCAACACAATTCCCGGTCCAACTGCATTCACATTAATGTTATAATCTGCACCCGCAAACGCTGCCGACTGTGTAATATAATTCACCGCCGCTTTGGTCATACCATAATGTCCAAAACCTAATCCATGTGGCAAATCACGTCTCCCCGCAAAGGATGTCGTTGTAACAATCTTTCCATGATTATATTTTTTCATTCTCCGTAGTGCACACTGTAATCCGTTATTAACGCCAACTTGATTTGTCATAATAACACGCATCATTTCTTCCTGCGAGCAGTCTACAAATGGTGTCACACAATCAATACCTGCATTATTAATTACAATGTCCAATTTTCCCGTTTCCTTTTCTGCCTGTGCTAATACTGCATCCACTTGATTAATATCACTCACATCGCACGAAATCGCTACCGCCTTATTACCCGCATCCACTATTTCAGTCATTACTCTAACGCAATTAGCCTCTGTCCGGCTTGCAAGATACACAATTGCACCTGCTTGCGCAAGCTGCTTGGAAACAGTTTCTCCAATTCCTTTTCCTGCGCCAAGACAACCGCCGTCTGCCCCGTTAAATCAATATCCATTATTCCCATCATTGTTTCCCCCGATCTATATATTTAATTCTTTTCCTGCAGCTCAAATAACATCCCTTCAGGATCCATAAAATAAACCCAATAACACGTCACCCCATCACTAGCAATGCTTCCTGTGGTTCCATAAATGGTTTAACCCCATGTTTATCCAACTCCTGGACCCATTCTTGAATACTATCCACGTATAAGCACAAATGTAATTTACCTGCACATGCTGCAGTTGGCGGAATCGGTGTCGGAACAGGATCCGTAATCTCTATGAACTCAAGCATGACTCCATCCGGTGTTTCCATGAAGGCTTCTCTATGGCAATGTGTTACATTATCTCCAACAATCCCCATTGCCTTACCTTCATTAACATCATGAAATTCCTCACTCGGACCACTTAACAGCTTCAAACCCAGTATCCCATGATAAAAATTAATTATTGTGTTTAAATCTTTTACTATAAATCCCAAATGACTCGTTGATAATACTTTCATGTTGCCACCTCCTTGTTTTTCTTAATTGTAATATTGTTTTTTGGGGACATCTAGGATAAAAAGGAACTCGTTTTATATATGTTCACTTTATACAAAAAAGACAATGATATCCATTCCGGCTTCCACACAAAGCTTTCGATTTCTCGTCATGGTGTTAGCCGTCATTTCTGCGGACGGGAAAAAGAGCTGGATTCTACATGCAGAAATGTTGTGAAGTCCAGTTCTTTTATTACAGAGAAATGATTTTACTTGACAAAAAAATGAAAGGGAGTATATTATTAAAGTTCAAAAACGAACAGTTCAAAATGAAAGAAGGTGTATTTGTGATAAATTATTTTGCACATTGTGTTGATGTCGAAGAAGTGTATAAAAATATGATATCTCCAGTCTATGAAAAATACAAATTGACCTATATGGAGTTTACAGTTCTTATGTTTTTAGCAAATAATCCCCAGTATAATACAGCTACTCAAATTGTTAGATATCGTCATCTTGCAAAGTCCCATGTATCTATTTCCATTCGTTCCTTGCAGGAACGAGGATTGATTTTAGGGGAACATAAGGGAGGAAATCACAGAACCATTCACTTAAGTGTGTCGGATAAAGCAAGGGACATAATTGCAGTCGGGCGTGCGGCACAGAACAAATTTTGTGAAATAGTATTTGCGGGATTTTCAAAGGAAGAAATGGAAAAGCTGCAACAGTTTACAGAGCAGGTAAACAGAAATATCAAAGAATATACGAACAGTTAGGAGAGATTTACAGTGGAAAAGAACAAGGATTTTTTAGGTACGCAGCCCGTTGGAAAACTGCTTTTTAAGTTGGCAATTCCTACGGTAATAGCACAGTTGATCAATATGTTGTATAACATTGTTGATAGGATCTTTATCGGTCATATACCGGATGCAGGTAGTCTTGCTCTGACGGGTGTCGGTGTGACTATGCCTATTATTATGATTGTGTCGGCATTTGCAGGACTTGTAAGTTCAGGAGGTGCGCCACGTGCTTCTATTTCGATGGGAAAAGGCGATATGGACAGTGCAGAGCAAACGCTTGGTGGATGTTTTCTTTTACAGGTAATTGTTTCAATCATTCTGACAGCGGTACTTTTGCTCTTTGGAGAAAATTTACTGTCAGCTTTTGGAGCCAGTGAAAATACGATTGAATATGCTGTTTCCTATTTGAACATATATGCGCTTGGAACATTGTTTGTGCAGCTAACATTGGGAATGAACGCATTTGTAACTGCTGAAGGATTTACAAAAGTGTCTATGGTATCCGTGGCAATCGGAGCAATTCTGAATATCGCTCTCGACCCGATTATGATTTTCGGATTAAATATGGGTGTGCGTGGTGCTGCTTTGGCAACTGTTATTTCGCAGGCAGTTTCATGTATCATTGTTGTGGTATTTTTGTGTAGTAAGAAATCAATACTTAGACTGAAACGTAAAATCTGAATATTAAGCCAAAAGTTGTGTTCCCATGCATAGCACTTGGAACCGCAGCATTTATTATGCAGTCGAGTGAGAGCGTTATATCCGTATGCTTCAATTCTTCCCTGCTGAAATATGGCGGAGATATTGCGGTAGGTGCAATGACGATTCTTACCAGTGTCATGCAGTTTGCAATGCTTCCTTTACAGGGAATTGCACAGGGAGCGCAGCCAATTACAAGCTATAATTATGGAGCAAACAATACGGAACGTGTAAAAAAGACTTTTCGTGTTTTATTAACAGTAAGCCTGATTTATTCTGTCACACTTTGGCTGGCGGTAATGCTTTTGCCACAATTCTTTGTAAGTATTTTTACTCCGGAGACAGCGATGATCGAGTTTGCATCAAAAGCTCTGCGTATCTATATGGCAGTCATGTTTTTATTTGGTATTCAGATTGCATGCCAGATGACCTTTACAGCTCTTGGCAATGCGACAAGTTCTATCATTGTGGCAGTTACAAGAAAATTTATTCTGCTGTTACCATTAATTTATATTATGCCACATATGGTTTCAAACAAAACCATGGGTGTTTACCTTGCAGAGCCGGTAGCAGATTTCATAGCCGTAACCTTTACTGCAATTTTGTTTTACTTCCAGTTTAGGAAAGCAATGAGAAAGGTCGAATCGCAGTCTGTATAGCCGTTAAGGGACACTTTGTAATTATAATGGTTGGAATGCTTCCTTACATAATTGAAATGATTGAACTGCTTGGGTAGATGGGCAATCCACGCCTAATACATTTCTGCCATTCATATATATCGGAAATTTAAACCGGAGACCTTTTAATATTCTGCCATCCTTTTGCTCTTCCTCATAGATAAACACATCCGACAGGAAGCTCTTCAAAAATGTCTTCTTTTCCAGATCTGTAAATTTATCATACAGCTTATCAAAGAATAAAAGGAACTGGTAAACATTATCTTCTGAGATTTTGTCCTGCCTGATATTATAAAGTCTTGTTTCGACTTCTTCTATGGCATTCTCAATATCGGTGATTTCATCATACAGCTTATCAAGTCGTTCCTGCATGTCATTGTACTATCCGTTATTCTTCTTGCATCAAGCATTACCGCAGCCTGCCAGATAAGCATGTTACAATTCGGATATTCCTTTATAAGCCTCAATGCCCATTCGTAAGTCTTCTCGTAGCCTTCTTCTAAAAACATTCTGTCCATCTTCCTGATAATTTCTTCGATTTCAGTATCTGAAAGTTTTTTAATTTGATCCATCTGTTTTCCCCCTCTCTGATTTGATTATCCCATGATTTGATTCCCAATCACACCCACGCAACGTAGAATATGGTGAATTTTACGGTTTCTATGCTACGTAGAGTGAAATTTGAAGTCACAGAATCATTTCCCATAACAAAGATGAAATAAATGGTTGAAGGAAGAACATAATAAGTACTACAGATGCACATATTATGTAAAAGTCGTTCTTTTTTGAATTTTTCACTATTTTTCTTGTAAAAATACCTGTAAACCAATATGCAATTAGATACCCGACTAAAGTACCTGCAATGTTTGTAATAATGTCATCTATATCTGTCGCTCGTCCTGTGAAAATTTGAGCTATTTCGATAAATGATGTCATTGCAAATCCTGCTATAAATACTTTTTTTGCATTCCTGAATTCTTTCCATAACACTGGCAAAAAGAAGCCAAAAGGAACAAACAATAACACATTCAAGCACGCATTACTAAAATCATTTATCATATATATAAAAGGAATTATATTTACCGTCAATTCAACTTTTAATGATATTATATTTGGAAATCCTACCAATGCTAAAACAGCAGTTAAATAGAATCCAAATATTATATAAAGAATGGTTATTTTCCAGCTACGGAAAAGCAACTTGTTATATATGCACCAGATAGGAATTATAAAAACTGCTGCAGCAACAATTTCGATAAGTGTGCTATATATTCTATACATATTTTTCTACCTCCACTATTCCCGATTTTCTAATATGTAATCTTTCATTTTTTTGAAGGTTCTTATTAATGCCTTACTCTGTTTAACAGCCAATGGTCCTTTTAAAACAGTCATCAGCATATATAGTCCTTGCTCTGTAAATACATGTGGATTATAACGACTTTTTGAGCTTATATTTGCGGTCGAAAAATTCGTCCGCAAATACTCTGTCTCGTCATCTGTCAATTCATATATATTTCCAGCGGGCTGCCCTCCTTGATATGGAGCATCCTGCGCAGTTCCTTCGGTATGACTATTCTGCCGAGTGAGTCTACTCTTCTGGTCAATCCTGTAATTTTCACTTTATTGTCCTCCGTTACTTTTGCATTTGCATTCATGCTTTGGAGGTAGTATATGGAAATCTGTATGAAATATGTATAATTCAAGGGGGAAAAGACATCATCTATGCATGCTTGCATGCAATTCGATGTATGTCTTATTGACCCGCACTACACTGAGAAAGTAGCAATTTACTGCTTAAAGGCAGTAAATTAGCGGATTAAATATGTATCTATATCCATCAGCTCTCTCTCATCTGCAATATCTACATATACACAGTCATGCTTCTTTGCCACACTTCTGCCACCCTTATCACCCTCCAGTGATAAAAGCTGTGGTATAAGCGATGAATTAAATACACACGGGTTGCCTACAGCATCTCCACAACGAAGTGAAAACGCCAATCGCTTACCCCCTGTATTTTTAAGCACTCTGTCTATTAATTTAATCACGCTTTGACTTTTTAAATATGGCTGGGCAGCTACTGCAAACATGTAATATTCCTCTTTTTCGGCAGTATGATGCGTCACTTCACTGCTTTTCTTAAGCTTTTTCTGCTCCTGCACCGCCATAATTCCTGCCTTTATAGTGTAGGATATGCCTTTTTCGCTGTCCGGACTTATGACTGCATGGCAATCTGGGATACATGCGCAGTAGTCCAATATTTCCCGGTAACGGGTGACAACTGTTATATCTATGGTCCGGTGTCTAATTTTGATTTATTATATCTATTTTTAATTTCCGCCAAGCGATCAAGCAAATGCCTGTACATAGGTTTTCCATCCAGCTCATAAAACAGTTTGTTACTTCCAAAACGGGGGCGCGGCTGTCTCCCCCCCCCGCGAC
>ERZ860009.903-NODE-903-length-11043-cov-1.807972_pt1 | contig 11043 bp, 12 predicted proteins | sample MGYA00510114_ERZ860009 | MGnify/ENA primary metagenome ERZ860009 (study PRJEB30046, sample SAMN00715177) | human gut metagenome | study: EMG produced TPA metagenomics assembly of the A metagenome-wide association study of gut microbiota in type 2... | reverse complement strand
GCAAAACAATGAGAAAGTATCTCTACAGCGAAAACGGCTTCGTAGAAAAAGCCGAATGGAAACCTAACTGCTGGGTAAACGTGGAGTGCCCGGACGACAACGATTTCCAATTCCTTACCCAAGAACTGAAAGTTCCCGAATCATTCCTTGAAGACATAGCCGATACGGACGAACGTCCGCGTACAGAGACCGAAGGCAACTGGCTGCTGACCATTCTGCGCATTCCGATGCAGAGCAACCAGCACGGCATCCCGTTTATCACTGTGCCCATCGGCATCATTACAAACAACGATATCATCGTTTCCGTATGTTATCATCACACCGAACTGATACCGGACTTCATACAGCATACCCGCCGCAAAGGGATTGTTGTCAACAATAAGCTGACACTGATTTTACGAATCATATACTCCTCCGCCGTATGGTTCCTGAAATATCTGAAACAAATCAATAACGATGTGGCCACCGCCGAAAAGGAACTGGAAAAGAGCATCCGCAACGAAGACCTTCTCCAGCTGATGAAACTGCAAAAGACGCTGGTGTACTTCAATACTTCCATCCGCGGCAACGAAGTCATGATAGGACGGTTGAAAAACATCTTCCAAGACACGGACTATCTTGATTTGGAACTGCTGGAGGATGTTGTTATCGAACTGAAACAGGCGTACAACACGGTAAACATCTACAGTGACATCCTTACAGGGACAATGGACGCTTTCGCTTCCATCATTTCCAACAACGTGAATGCTATCATGAAACGCATGACAAGCCTTTCCATTACCCTGATGATACCTACGTTGATAGCCAGTTTCTACGGTATGAACGTGGATATACACCTGGAAGGATTTCCACATGCGTTTGTGTTCATTGTGCTGCTGTCCGCAATATTATCGGCCGTGACCTTTATATGGTTCAGAAAGATCAAATGGTTCTGAAAATACGTGTACGCTACAGACATCAGTATTTCAACACCTTTGCAGACACCGTTTTATACCTGGGCATCGTCATACCGATAGAAGCACCGATATAGGTGGGGTCGCAAACTGTATATTTCCGGCCGTTCACCATGAGATAATCACCGGAAACATTGCCATTGAAGCGGACAGCAGTGGCAATGTGTTCCGGGTAATCCAACAATACGACATCAAGCCCCAAGAGTTTCCGCACCAGATAAGAGAACAGCATCGCACGGTCCTCGCAATCGGAATAGGGATAGTAGAACAGTTCTTCGACAAAGAACGGCTTCTCGTATCCGAACTGTTGGCCGTCTGTCTGATATTGGAAAGCGGTCTGCACGAAATTTATCAGAATGTTTGCCGCATCCGCCTCATTCCGCCCCTGCACCAAAGGAGCCAATGAAGATAATATCCGGTTTTCCATGACAGCATTGACCGGAGCATTGAAGTAGACGCTGTAATCGCACTGGGGATAATCCTTATAGAAATCCATCAAAGCCTTCGGAACATCCACCGTTACCCTGGCAGCGCTTCCCTTTGCCTGGTGAGTGGAACTGACGACTGTACCCGGAAACAACGGAGCCTCTTTCAATTGCATTCCTACACTGTTCTTTGCCTTGGGAGAGTCTTTCTGACACATGTAAAACTGGCATTGTTCATTATTGCCGCTGAGATTATAGTAGTTCTGACCGTTTAAGGTTATATAAGGATGCGCATAGATAGAACAATCCGTAGCAACGAACAACATCATTTTATCTTCCTTGGCTTTTCTTGCCATGCGTGCCTTGTAACCCATTTCATTGAGTAGGAACTGTTGCATTACAATGCTTTCATTGGCCGTGCCGCAATAAGTATCGGCTACCTGCCTCACCAATGTAAAAACTCCCCAATCGTTCAGCCGCAAATCTTTCCGTATCTGCGCACAATCTGCCAATAACGGCTTGTAATCGGAGTTGCATAAAGCCTCGTAGGCATCTGCAATGGCATTCTCATTAAGTCCGTTCAGGCTGCATTTACGGTTCAGGCTGTTATTCAAATAAAAAGCCAGACCGCCATACATTACCTTGCTGCGTCCCGATTCGCCCCTGTACAATGGGGACGTTGGAGTTGAGGAGACCGATAACCGGGGTTCTGCCGCCGGCTCCGGACGTCGGTCTGCTTCAACAACAGGAGCTGGTTCTGCTTCCGGTTCGGCCTCGACAACCTCGACCACCGGTTTCTTTTCCGGCTGCACCGCCGGCTTGTCCGCAGGTTTCTCTTCGATAATGATGACTTTCGGGTCTTTCTTCTTCCGAACTATCACTTCGGGCTTGTCAAAGACAATTCTGTCCACCTCATTAAGCTGTACTACCGGCTTCTGTTTCCCTTCCGAAGTTGTCATATCGAGTATTTCCTCAATCGTCAGGCAAACCGGCTTTTCACTCTTCGGCGCAGTCTTTTCATCGTATACAACCGGCTTCACCGGTTCGGGCTTCACCCGCTTCAAAACCGGCTTCTCTGCTTCAAACTCCTTCCAAGGCTCACGCATGAAGTTGATGAAGTCTTTATCGGCATCATCCATAAATTTATCGAAGTCTTCCAGCTCCTCTTTCATAAAACCGGATATGCCGCCCTTGTTCTCCTGAGCCATGCCCGTAAGAGCCAATAAAAGCCCTGCAATAAAAGATATTGTTTTCTTCATGGTCGCATCGTTTTAAATAACCGAAAAAGGTTGCACCCGGAGCACTGTGCCACAGGAACAACCTTTATAAATCCATATAGATTACTCAGCCTCTACCGGTTCGCCGATAAACTCCTCCACTTGCTGGGAGAGTACGCCCAAAGCCGCCTGTTTTTTAGCCGCCAACGCAGCCTCTTCCCTGGCTTTCTTTGCTTTGGCCTCATCGATAGACATATATACATTGAATTCCTTGCTGCCGTCCTTGTTTTCTTTCACCAATACAAGGTGCTGCTTCACAAGACCGGCAATCTTTGTATTGACACCCGATTCATAAGCCGCGCCGAACTTGTCAATCTCCTCTTCCGGAGTAGAAGACGCCTCGGAAGACATCAACCCTTTCATCTTGCCTACAACCTGTGCTTTGGCTCTGGAGCATAACTGGTAATGCCGTTCATTATGGCATTCTCTCTGCCTATTTTTACATTCTTGCCGATGGCAATACCTACCAGCTCGATGCGGTTTTCCGGATCTTCCTCCAGATACGTGCGGTACTTGGAAAAAGCATACTCCAGCGTAGAAGAACTTGCCAATGGCTTCCATCCCTCTTTGGTCAACTCTTTCACCCTTTTCTTGACATCCTTTTTCAGAGCTTTGGACTGTGCACCGGCAGTTGCCGTACAACCGAACAATATAGCGCAGACAAGCGCAAAAAACGCAAAACTTCTTTTCATAATCATTTCTTTTTAATTGTTAATAATATACTCATTCCCAGTTTGTGACATAAGGTAAAGACAACTGGGAGCGCTCTACGGCACCCGTTTGCGGATTGACGAATGTTATGGCACCCTGCACAAAGGAGAAAAGCGACTTCTTTTTCTCTCCGACTGTAAATTCACCCTCTGCCAATGCCTTTATCTGTATGATGCCTTTGGTTTTATAAACGCCATCTATATCGTCGAATATAATAGGAGCGGATATTTCAGGAACATGAAGTTCCAACGCCTTCAACCCGAAAGGGGTACCTCCCCTGTTGTTCAATGTCAGACGGATATTGATATTGAATATCTTTCTGTCCGCCACGGAATCGGCCGTCAGCACCAGTTTCCCTTCCGGTACGACGGAGAAAGCCATGCTTCCCGTTCCCGCCTCGTTCAGGAAAGCTTTATGCTGCAAACGTTTGCCGCCGACTGTCAGTGAGATGTTCAGGAAGTTCTCTTCTTCCGGCAGACAGTCTTCCGCACTGTACGTAATGAGGAACATTCCGTCGGCAGGACGGACGCTGATTTGACCGGCGCAGTTGGACGTAACTTTGGGTTTGGCCGCCACCTTTATAGGATTACCATCCAACAGAAACTGACACTGATACTTTCCGCTTTCAAGAAAAGTGCCCGTCAGTGTAAGCGCATCGTACAACTGCCTGTAACGGGCAGTCAGCCCCTTTACCCGGCTCAAACGTACATCATCGAAGAAGTACTCGGACAAGGTATTCAGTTCCGTTATGGCACGGCTTATCTCATCGACAGATTCGATTGCCCCTATCTTCTGCTCCAATGCTTCATACCGGGCCACCTGTCCGGCATCCAACGCTTCAAATTCCGCAGTCAGTTTCCTTTGCTCCAAACGCGAAAAAGGATACTTTACCGAATAATTATAATGTTCTTTTTTCGTGGCTTTGTCCTGGACTTTCTCCCAATAGATTTCTTCGACATTGGAAAGGGAAATCCCTTTCAGAAAAGGAAGATTGGCAGACTTTATCCTGGATATCTGCGTAAAAGCATCCGAAGATTCTATGTTTCCATTCACATTGACTTCCGAAAGAGTATTCTTCTTGGACACCGTTACATTGCTGGCTACCGACTGAATGATACGTTCGGTTATCTCGGTCAACGCTTTCGTCTGCCCCTCTGCCAACGAACCGGCCGTAACCGACACTACCAGATAATCTTCCACCGCCGTATTCAGCCAGCCCGGAACTTTCTTTGCACTCCTTTCCACCACTTTGGTCTGGGCTGCGACACCCGCAGTCAGCAATGTGATGAAAATCATCCATATCAATCGTTTCATACGCTTTTTATCTTTTTATTGCCATTGAACCGGCAGGTTACGAATATATACTTTTGTATCCGCTACCAACAACTCTATATAAGAAAAAAGGGAGAATCTGTCGAATACGTTCGTTACATAAAACTCCCGCCGTACCGTTACACGGGGCGGCATCTTCATCCATGCCCCATTCTGTATCTCGAAGTTCTTGCATTCCGTACCGCTATCCGTAAAGGCGGAAGTAAATCGCAAGAACTCATCCGTATTACGACCTGTGTCCACATTGGTCATTTCCGCCAAAATCGTGATACGCTGCTGGGTAGCATTACCTGTGCACTTCAAAACCTTGAACTGCAACCTGTTTGTGGAAAGGGTAATTTCGCAGCGGGCTGCCGGAGTTTCCTGCGCAACGGGCTTTTCAACCACTTTCTCAACAATCACAGGTTTCTCGACTACCTTCTCAACCACAACCGGCTTTTCCACTATCTTTTCAACCTCCACTATTTTCTCCACTTCAACAGGTTTCTCTATCACTTTCTGTATAATCACCGTATCCGGCTGTACATCGGGCACATACTGCGCCAACTCCGTCTGGAGCACGGAAGCCTGCTCATAACAAGGCACACTCTCCGACACGGCAGAAAGATAACTCAATGCCTCCGGGTATTTCTTCAAATTGTAAAGGCTTTGTGCTTTCTGAAGAATAGTAGCGCAATTAGCGGCATAATAATCCTGTATCTTCTGCCGGGCAATACGGATAAAACGGGTGTAAACCGGATCGGTTGTACGCAGAGCGGAAATCATGGCTTTATAGGGGTCGGCGCCTTCTGCAGCCTGCCCGGACACGGACACAACGGCACTGTGATACATGCTGCCGTCTATCCTGTTCTTGGCAACCAGCGTCAATTCTCCCTTTACAAGCGTGGTATTACGCATCAATCCCGAAGTGGACTGCTTGTCTAAAACCGTTATCACCGGTTCTATGACAAAGACATTATAGCCGTTTGCCGCTCCCGCACTGTTTCGGGTGATAATTTGTCTCAACTTGTTTTGAAGCATTTCTTGCGATGCTGCGGACAACTCGCTTTCCCCGGACAACGGTTGTACGGAGAAGTTGATTGTCTGTCCCGAAAGCTGAACGGTACAAAATCCTGCAATCAATAGAAATAAGAATTTCTTCATATCATAATTATTAAAAGACAGATGTCCGGCTGTGTATCTTATCCATAAAACACCTGCCGGACACCCAGTCCAATGTTATTCCCTGGAATTCTGAATTAAAAGCTGTATGTATTGTCCGGAAGCGGCTTTCTCGCTAACCGTATAGCCTTTGTCTTTCAACAATCCTGATGCAAACCTTCTCAGCTTGCCCGTTTCCGACTTTATGGAACGCGGTCTTCCCGTATCAGGGTCATATACCGGCACACGCATATAGACATTCAGGCCGTTGCCTCCCGAACGGACTTCACCGTTGCCTTTGAAAGCATTTTCAAGCACCCACTCGTCAAGTTCATCACTCAACGTCATATCTCTTGTGCCGACAACATCGTTTTCCATATCAAAGTCGCAGTTTTCATCGACATTGAGGGTTATGTTCACTTCCCGGCCATTGGTTACCATATCACGGAATGCCTGTTTCAACTGGTTGAAGAAATTCTCAGAGATGCCTTCCAAGGCATATTCGGTCAGCTCTTTTTTAGACGCACGAAAACGGTCGCTCACAATACTGGCGTTTGCCAACGAAAAACCGGTCTCACGCTCTTTAGCCTCCATCAAAAGAGTGACATTGGAAGCTCCTCCGGCGAAATCTTCTTTGGAAATTTTCACCGTCACATATATATCCGCCCGTGCGCCATCCACATACGCCTGCAATCCGGTAGATTTGGCATTCAATGCAGAGGCCGCATAAGCACGGTTTTGTACCCGCTGGAACTCCGTCATAAAGTCAATCGTCTTGAAATTACGCAAATTAAACTCTTCCTTTATCTTGGAAAGAGCCAACGGCACAGCTTCATCATTCAGAACCGCATCTTTTATCCGGTCGTTCTCTCCTTCTCCGGGTTCTACAAACGGAACCACCATTACATTCGGCTGTCTCGCCTGACCGTTTTGGGCTAACAGATAAAGAGGTAGGAACAGACTTAAAAAAGAAACAACTATTCTCATAATCATCTATATTAATCAAAAACCGAACGAATCGAAGTTCATATTCGCTATCTTATTCTTCAAAACATAATAGTTGACTGCAATATCAAAAGGCTTCTTCTTTACTTTCTCACCTTTCACTTTGTCCAGTTTTCCCATGGGCTTCACCGAACTTATACAATCCTTATACTCCTTGTTCTCAAAAAAAGCAAGCAACTTGCCCTGGCTCTTCGCTTCCGCCTCCGACTCCGTCATCGAAATCACAGCCGGATAATCCTTGGAAAAACCCGAATAAAGCAAAGCACGGATTACACGCACTTCCGCATCCTCCTGCGCCAAAGCATCATTCTTGCCATATCCCAACGTACGGAGTACCACGACGGCATCTCCTCCACGTCCCCTTACTTCCATTAAATTAACCGATCCACCATAATTCACCGGTTTTACCTTTTGGGCAAAAGAAGTCGTGAAGCACAGTAAACAGAAAAAAGAAAAAATCAATATCTTCTTCATATATCAACGGGATTTTAAAAGTAACAGTCTACATTGCAGGAAACTGTTGGCATCCAATGTAGGTATCAATTCTATTATACGGTCTTTACCTTCGGTGAAAGAAACCGCAGATGTAGAAGCGCGCAAGTCTTGTACCTTTACAGCACCAACCACTTCGCTCTGACGCTCCCCACCACTATATTTTATCAAAGAAACCTGGAACTGATCTCCTTTTCTTATATTCAGGCTCTCGCCGCAGGTAATGACATATTCATCTCCTTCGTAGCCGAGAAGCCCGTATACCGGGATATTATTCAAAAAGAAGTCCGTCAAAGGCTCCGTTAAAGTAGCCAGAGCTTCCTGACAAGCGGCGTCCCGGTTGGGACGGATAGCGGTTTTCTTGATATCGCTGATAAACTCACGCGAAATCAATGCTGCCGCCGTAGAATCGCGCGCATCACTGATGCTTACTTTCAGGCGAAGTACACAGGAATAACCTGCTCCACCTGCCCTGCGGGTGAACTGGCAACTGTTTATGTCGCAGGAAAGCGTATAGTCATTCTGCTTGGAAGATACGTACTCTATCTTTTCCGCCCTGGACATCTTCATAAACAGACTGGCCTCTGCATCCCGTGTGAGGGCTTCCAATACGTTTTCATCGGATATCTCAAAACGCCCGCTTGCCTTTGCCACTTCATCCAGCTTGGCACGTACATTCCCCTCATAGATACGAATCATATCCATAGGTTTGGTATTACCTTTGGCCTCCTGCTCTTTGGCAATATTCACCAAAGTGCCGTCCGTAACCTTTATATCTACAGACGTAAGGTCATTGCGTTCTTACCCTTACTTTGGGCAAAAACACCCAAAGCAAGAGTAAGCATTACAAACAATAAATATATCTTTTTCATCGTGCTGTCCCTTGTTTACAACTATTCTTCTTTCACTTCCTGCCCCTCGTTGGCTTTCTTATACTTCAGTTTCTCCGTGTTCTCTTTGATATTACGCTGAATCAATGGAATTACATTTACAGACATCTTAATAGCTTTTGTTGCCTGTTTCACTTTCTTTCCGATTGTCAATGCTTTCAATGGGTCCGAAGTCAGAGATGCCAGTGCCGATACGCTTTCAGCAGTAAGGGAGACTCCACGGGCAGCAGCCTCTGTAAGATTCAGAGTAGCGATACTATATACTTTCAGCGCATCATTCTTGGCAATGGGTTCGTTTGTATTCTTGTTTTTGGCATTCCAAATCGTATCCGTCACTCCCATTTCTTCGTCAAAATAAGGTTCGGGAACCATCTCTATAAAAGCGGTATTCTCTTCTACCCGTTGCAGCAAAGCAAACAATTCATTCGTGTGTATAAAAAATGTATCAACTTCCGCAATGCCTATATTGGCTTCGATAGGCTCCCACTCTGCCAAAAATTCTTCATAATCTGCACGCAAATCAGCTATTTTAGCATCCTTCTTGGCTGCTTTCTTCAATTTAGCTTCTTTCTTGGCATTCTCTTTTGCTTGTTTTCGTGCTTCTTTTTCTTGTCTTGCTTTCTCTTTCTCCGTTAATTCCTGAGAGTAAGTAGTGGTAGTCAAAACAAACAGACCCAATAAAACCAATAAATATTTCTTCATAACCTGTAATTTTTAATGTGAAACAGAAATAGCACTTCTGCTCCAGGGTTTATAATAAATGTGTAAATCTCCCTTTTCGCCTAAAAAATATTGATAGTTGTGAACAGCTTTTTACTAAATCTGAAAATACGCTTCACTGTCAGTTTCCAATCTGCTTAATCATGATATCACATCTTATCAATCCGTCTCAGATAACTTTTTTTTTCGTTAACAAAGATAAGCGCATTTTAATATTGCGTATGTACACTAATTTTATTATATTTACCCAATAAACACCTACTATTAACCAAAATACTATCAGAATGAACACAAAACTAAAGAAAATCGCAGGACAACAACTGCAGCTGCTACGCTTGGAGAAGAACCTGACACAAGAACAAATGAGCGAAAAACTAAATCTTTCTACAAGTGCCTACTGTAAAATTGAATATGGTGAAACGGATTTAACACTGACAAGATTAGACAAAATCGCAAAGGTACTGGGTATCTCTGCGTTAAGTCTATTTAGCCACATAGACAAAAGCATGAATCCGGATACAGACAACAGTTGCAAAAACAATAGCAACAATGACAGCGCATATGACCTGAATGACCTCCGTGAACTCATCAAGGCCAACACCAGAATCATCGACCTCTATCCAAACGGATAGACTTATTGGAACAAAGATTATAGGAAAGGAAGCTTCAACTGCCCGCCACCCAGCAAATTGAACGTCATGCGGTGATAAGGAGTGGTTCCCCGTTCGGCAATAGCCGCACGGTGCTTCTTTGTGGGATATCCCTTATTATGATTCCAGTCGTAATAAGGGAACTCTTCGTGCAGCCGGTTCATATAATCGTCGCGATAGGTCTTGGCAAGAATGGAAGCAGCTGCAATGGAAAGGTATTTGCCGTCGCCTTTCACAACGGTGGTATGCGGAATGTCCCGATATTTCTTGAAACGGTTGCCGTCGATAAGCAAATGTTGCGGACGTAGCTGCAACCGGTCAACAGCACGGTGCATGGCAAGAAAAGAAGCATTGAGGATATTTATCTTATCTATTTCCCCGGGAGAAACAATCCCCACCGCCCATGCCAACGCTTCTTTCTCAATGACTTCGCGCAGGGCATACCGCTGTTTTTCGGTCAGTTGCTTGGAATCGTTCAGCAGTTCGTTCTTGAAATCTTTGGGAAGAATAACGGCTGCGGCATAGACAGCACCGGCAAGGCAGCCGCGCCCCGCTTCGTCACATCCCGCTTTATCAGTTCTTTATTTAAATAAGGTAACAGCATACATCACTACATTAGAATGCGCAAAGATAAACCTTTTCATAAGTAAACCGGATTTTTAAAGAGAATAAATATGACTATCTTTGCCGGCAAATTAAAATACAACAGAGATGTTTACGATTATCGGACTGATGCTCACTGGAATGTTGCTGGGCTATCTCTTACGGAAAAGAAGTTTACATAAGATTCATACTGTCATCACGGTATTAATCTGGGCGCTGCTGTTCATCCTCGGCATTGAAGTTGGCGGCAACGAGCAAATCATCAAAGGATTGCACACCATAGGCATCGAAGCCGTGATACAGACCTTGGGCAGTACGTTGGGCAGTGTCATTGCTGCCTGGGCGCTGTGGAAAGCTTTATATAGGAAGAAAGGAAAAACGGCATGAAAGGCAGTCTTATCATAATCGGTTTCTTTGTTTTGGGTACGCTTTGCGGAATTTTCCACCTGATACCCGTTGATGCAGTCATGGATAGCAAGGTCAGCTTCTATGCACTTTGCGCCCTGATGTTCAGTGTAGGATTGAGTGTGGGTAACGACCCGCAGACATTGAAGAATTTCCGTTCGCTCAATCCCCGGCTGGTATTTCTGCCCATTATGACGATACTGGGCACACTGGCAGGCTCTGCAGCGGTCAGCCTCATCCTGACGCACCGTTCCCTGACCGATTGCCTGGCCGTAGGTTCGGGATTCGGATATTATTCACTCTCCAGTATCTTCATTACCGAATACAAAGGAGCCGAACTCGGAACTATCGCCCTACTCGCCAATATCAGCCGCGAGATACTTACCCTGCTGGCAGCACCGTTACTGGTACGCTGGTTTGGCAACCTGGCTCCTATCTCT
>ERZ860009.902-NODE-902-length-11044-cov-1.393939_pt1 | contig 11044 bp, 14 predicted proteins | sample MGYA00510114_ERZ860009 | MGnify/ENA primary metagenome ERZ860009 (study PRJEB30046, sample SAMN00715177) | human gut metagenome | study: EMG produced TPA metagenomics assembly of the A metagenome-wide association study of gut microbiota in type 2... | reverse complement strand
CGTTTGATAGAGATTTATGCCGATGAAGGAATCTCCGGTACTTCTTTACAGCACAGAGACGCATTTATCCGAATGATCAATGACTGCCATGCAGGTAAGATTGATTTAATCGTAACAAAGAGTGTGTCGAGATTTGCAAGAAATGTTTTAGATTGTATTGGATATGTAAGGCAATTAGCTGCCTTAGATCCTCCCATCGGCATTTTCTTTGAAACAGAGAATATCTACACACTGAATAATAATTCAGAAATGAGTCTCTCATTCATTTCAACTCTGGCCCAGGAAGAAAGTCACACCAAGAGCGAAATTATGAACGCTTCTATTGAGATGAGATTTCGTAGAGCAATCTTTCTTACCCCACCGCTGCTCGGCTTTGACTTAGACGAAGATGGGAACCTGGTAATCAATGAAGAAGAAGCAAAGACTGTACGCCTTATCTTTTTCATGTATCTGTACGGATATACCTGTCAGGAAATTGCTGACACACTTACAAGCCTAGGTAGAAAAACCAAGCTAAACAACACCGTCTGGTCAGCCGGAAGTGTTCTGCAACAGCTTCAAAACGAAAGGCACTGTGGCGACGTGTTGGCCCGTAAAACCTGGACTCCAAGTTACCTTGACCACAAATCAAAGAAGAATAAACAGGACCGAAATCAGTACCGACAGAAGAATCACCATGAACCGATTATCTCGCGTGATGACTTCATAGCTGTTCAGCGACTAATCAGCAATGCCAAGTATGGAAATCGAGGTTTTCTGCCTGATTTACATGTATTTACTTCTGGCGCACTGGAAGGATTTGTTTCAGTTAATCCACGCTGGGCTGGTTTTAAGGCTGCAGATTATAAGCGAGCTTCCGAAAGTGTATATGATCCAGCAATTGTCCGCCACAGGAACAGACCATTGAAGTTAATTCAGGTGATTTGATTTGAGAGGATTTGAAGTGGCCAGGGCACAGTTCTTCTCTTCTGCTAACCGGGTTTATGTGACCTTTTCCATTAGTGGAATTCGGTTTAGCACAGAGTGTGTACGCAAATTAGAGTCTCATTTTGTCGAGATGCTTATTCACCCTGGGAATGGAATTATTGCTTTCAAACCGGCCACAAAAGAGAACCGAAACTCCATGGAATGGGCCAGACAATTAAACGGATCCAAAGTTCCTAAACCGGTACTGGTGCCGCTTTCCTTCCAAATCTTTATGACCTATTTGGCTGGGATAGCAACTGTAATATCGGATTATGGGTTTTAAGAAGCACAACAATGACAGTTCATTAGTTCTGTTTAGTTTAGCTGATGCAGAAGTTTTAATTCCCAACTCAACCATCGAGGGAGACGATGAAGAACCTATCTCTTTATTTGAAGAAGATGTAAAGCCACTCGGTACAAAAAACAGTACCTTTGGCTATCCAGAAGAATGGATTTATAGCTTTGGAAACAACTTCTATCGTCAGGCACAAGCCAACGAATTAGCTGCATTTAATGAGTCAGACTGGTCTTTGAAGGAAGAAAAAACTGCTTACAATCCTGAACCACCACTCCAGGTAACGACTCAGGAAGAAATAGAAGAAAACATCAAGTCCATGATAGATGGAATGAGACAGGAGGTAAACAATGAATGATGAGACACAGCTCAAAGAAGCAATTGATTATGTAGAGGACGACTCCTTTACTTTTGAAGGCATCAAGTAGTGCGCGGAGAATTTTTCTCTCACGTATTTGAACCGTCCTTCACATTTAACAACTATAAAGTCCAGGTCAATACTGCTGTATTAAGCGATTACCTGAATTTGACTATGTTCAGATACTGGTTAACCCGGAAACTAAAAAGCTGGCGGTCCGTCCTTGTCAAGAAGATGAACGAGACTCTTTCCGCTGGTGTTCTGCTACTGCCAATAGGACACCTAAGCAAATTACCTGCCGCATGTTCTTTGCCAAGGTAATCTCTCTAATGGACTGGAACAGTAACTACCGCTACAAGCTCTTAGGAAAGTTAATCAAATCAGGCGGCGAGCTTCTCTTCGTCTTTGACTTAAATTCTGCTGAAATCTACCAGCGTGCAATCAAGGATGATGGGAAAGTCAAAACCTCTCGGACTGCTACCTTCCCTGAAGAATGGAAGAATCAGTTTGGTTTGCCTGTGGAAGAACATAAATCGAATATTCAAATCAATACCTTCAATGGTTATGCAGTATTTGGCCTTCAAGAAGAACCTAAGAAATCATCAAAGCAACCTGAGCAATCTGAACCTGTCCAGGTAGAAAAGGAGGAAACCTATGAGCAATTCACTCTCGCAGGCACAACCAACCCTAGTCATTGATTGTCGCAGCAACCGAATACGAATACATAGAAAGACACTTCACATGTTAGGGGATCCAGAATATGTCCAGATTCTTATCAATCCAACCACCCGCTGCATTGCTTTTCGTTCCAGCACAGATAAACGCGCAGAACGTATCCATTGGGATGCCATTGGTGAAAAGCAATGCTGTGAGTTTTACAGCAAATACCTCATCCGGCAGATACGGAAGGTTTTATTTGATGTAGATACCAAACAGGTCTATCGAATTATGGGGCAATTTGTCGCCAGGGAAGATCTCGTATATTTCTGTGTGGATAAAGCTGTCTCAATATCCAACTTTGAGGAGGAACTTGAATAGATATGGCAAAAAGAAATCATTATAAACTACTCATTGATGAGGAATTTAGAAGAATTGTTCCTCCCATGCCGTCAGAAAGAAAGGAAGCGCTGGAAAGACAAATAAAATACTTTGGACCTGAACAGGACATTATCACTTGGCACCGGATAATCATATATGGCTTTGAGGAATATGAAATCTGTCAAAAGCTAGGTATTCCATTCTCCATTCAGGCACTGGACTTCGACTTTCGTTCTATGGCCATTAATTATGCCAGCAAAAAATGCCTGGACCTTGACTACTTAACAGATGAATGGAACCGTTATTGTATTGGAAAATTCTACGCATCTAAAAAACAAATATTCCTTGACGCTTATCCAATTCAAAACCAATTCACGCCGCCAGAATATAAACGTCCAGGGAATATGCTAACAAGCGAAGTCTGTATCCAGGAACTTGCCGGTATCCGGGAATTAAAGCGGGGAACCATTACAAAATATTCCAACTTTTCTATGGCAATTGATGCTATCGCAGAAAAGCAGAAGGAAATCGCCTATGACCTATTAAATGGCAGGTTCCATCTCTCCCACGATAATACTCTGGCCCTTTCCAAATTAACCCCCGCTGAAATTGTTGTTGTCAGAGACAGGATTATGAACGATGGCGACCTTAGTATCTTGCATTCCGGTACTCTTAGAAATCATCATGTTGTAAAGGTGAAAGCAGAAACAGACGGAAAACGGAAGAAGGCACCAGAAATCAAACAAATGCCAAAATACGATCCTGACGCTGAGTTATCCAGTCTGACCTTAACAATTCCAAGCTGGATAAGCTCAATTGAACGTACCAGGAATACTGCCGATTTTGAGTACGTCTCCAAAGATGCCATATACAAAATGAACCTGCAACTGCAAATACTACAAGAGGCAATCCATATTTTAATGGAAGCCACAAAGGAGAATTCGAATGAATGATGAGATAAACCTAAATGACTTTGTACCCAAAGTGCATTATGAGCTGATTCCAATTAGGAACCTGGTGTCTAACCAAGACTACCAGAGAAATCTATCCGTAAAGCATGTAGAAAAAGCTGCTGCCAACTTTGACCTCTGTCAAATTAACCCTGTGAAGGTCAGCAGGCGCGACGGTATCAACTATGTATTTAATGGCCAGCATACTATTGAAATTATCGCACTAGTATCTAGTTCCAGAGAAACCCCTGTCTGGTGCATGATTTACGATGACCTGGAATATGAAAGGGAAGCTGACATCTTCGCAAACCAGATGAAGTATGCAAAGGCCCTCTCCCCTTATGAAATATTCATGGCAAATATTGAGGCCGGAAATGACAAGCAGCTCATCATCAAATCCCTGGTAGAGTCTTACGATCTTGTTGTGTCGAGCAAGACAAGCCCTGGCTGCATTTGTGCGTGGCCACCCTGGAAAGCATCTACGACAAGTACGGATTTCACACCCTGGACCGCACACTACGCCTATTAATCGGAGCATGGGAAGGTTCACCGAAATCCTTTAGTGCCAATATGCTAAATGGTACTGCCCGACTGATTCACTGCTTCGGTGATGACTTAAAGGATAATATTTTCAAAGAAAAACTTGGTATGATTTCCTTAAAAGAGCTTAGTCGTACTTCCAGGGAACGAAGTGCCGGTTCCAGAGGTTTCGCAGAAGCTATGCTGTTAATCTATAATAAGAAAACACAACATCCACTCCAAATGACAAAGCTCTACTCCAACAAGGGACCGAAACCTAAAAATCAAATGACTGACGAGGACCTTGTAGCACTTCAAATACCAGAGGCTTCCACCCCACCTGATTCAGAACAGCAAATTGAGCTCTTTGAAGAACAGACCTTATAACGTAAAATAGCCGGTAAGCAAATCGCATAGATTCACCTACCGGCCCTTTTGCCTTATTCTGCTGTAAGCTCAAACTCTGTTCCATCATAAAATCTTATCTGCAGTCTGCCATCTTCATGCACTGTTATAATGTCCATCACTTCTCTCATAAGTTCTGAGTCAAATTCCTGTATTGGTCCATCCGCTACTCGTTCCATAAGAAGTCCTGTTTTATACTTTAGCAGTGGATCCGAGCTTTTCAGGTTTTCATTCCAGGCCACCCTGTAGCTTTCCTGGTCTTCTACTATCTGGTTCCAGCTCATTACAAAAAACTTCATCAAAGATTCTTCGTAAATATAAGGGCAAGGGCAAACTCTATGTCCGCCAGCTTTATTCGTAGAACCGCAGCGCCATTTAGCAATCTTGGTTCCCTTCCTTGTGGTGTAGGATACTCTGCTATAAAGGTTGCCACAATTACCACACACCACCTTGCCTGAGAAATGATTAGTTTCAGGATTGACCGCATAGGTGTTTGTATGGTGTTCCGCGCAAAACTTCTGCCTGCGCTCAAGCTCCTGCTGCACCGCTTCCCAGTTTTCAACATCAATGATTGGTTCGTGGTCTTCTTCAATATGATACATCTGTATGGAACCGTCATTCATTACTCGCTTCTTAGAAAGGAAATCCGCAGTATAGCTTTTTTGCAAAATAGCATCACCCATATACTTCTCATTTCGAAGCATGGAATCAAGTGTACTTGCCTGCCAGTTACATTTTCCGTCCCAGCTTTTTACCTTTTCTCTTTTGAAGATTCTAGCAATATAGTCCACCGTCTTTCCGGATAAAAACTCCTCATAAAGTCTTACTACTATCTTTGCCTGGGACCGGTTTACCACCAGCTTTCCATCCTCATCCACGTCATATCCTAAGAAGCGCTTGGTGCTCATTTTGTGTTCCCCATGCTCGTACCTTTTACGAATGCCCCAAGTAACGTTCTCTGAAATGCTGCGGCTTTCGTCTTGGGCCAGGGAGGAAAGTATTGTAAGAAGTACTTCTCCCTTACCATCTAAGGTATCAATATTCTCCTTCTCGAATCGGATTCCCACGCCTAGCTCTTTTAATTCTCTTACATAGTTCAGACAATCCAGGGTATTTCTGGCAAATCTGGAAATCGACTTTGTTATAATAAGATCAATCTTTCCAGTCCTGCAATCTGCAATCATACGATTAAAATCATCACGTTTTTTGGTGTTGGTACCGGAGATACCTTCATCTGCGTAAATGTCCACCAACTCGTAATCAGGATTTCTTGTTATGATTTCCGTATAGTATCGCACCTGGTTCTCATAACTTGATAACTGTTCTTCTTGGTCCGTTGACACGCGGCAATACGCTGCTACTTTCTTCTTGAATTCTGTCTGCTGCCCGTTCACCAGCATCGTAGGCTCTTTTGCTGGTATAACCGTAATGCTTCTCGCCATCTATCATTACCTCCTCTACTACCATTGGTTCCGAAAAAGAAAGACCTGCAAGTTCTGTATCCTTTATCCGGATACCCTTACAGGCCTCTTTTCCTTTATGAATATAAGTGGCGCATAACCACTCAACTTTTCGATTGTAAACATATCTTCTTCGCAGGCTCTTTCCACAATACGGGCACACCAACATTCCACTCATTGGATATCGGTTTTTGTATTTTGTACCCTTTCCTATATTCCTTTCCTTCCTGTGGTACTCTAGCATTTCCTGCGCCTGTTGCCATTCTTCTGCGTTAATAATGGCCGGATGATCTTCTGTTACATAGTAGCTTTGCACCTGGCCATTGTTTATTACGGATTGATGACTTCCTTCCGGAATATACGTTTTCTGGATATGAAAATCACCTTTATATTTTTCATTTTTTAGCATTCCCTTGATGGTACTTGCATGCCAAGAAGTTCCTGCTACGGTTGGTATCCCTTCTTCATTTAGTGCCTTAGCAATTCTATGACATCCAATGCCTGAAAGGTACATCTCAAAGATTCGTCTTACGACCTTAGCTTCTTCTTTATTGATTACCAGGTCCCCTGTCTCGTCCTTGTCGTATCCCATGAAGCGGGCTGTATTTACCATTCCCTCTCCACGCTCGAACTTCTTTTTCAAAGTCCACTTATTGTTCTCACTTATGCTGCGGCTTTCCTCCTGTGCGAAGGACGCAAGCACCGTCATCATCAGCTCACCTTCTGACGAAAGTGTATTGATGTTATTTTCTTCAAAGAGTACTCCAACATCCAGCTCCTTAAGTTCTCTCGTGTACTTTAGAACTGTGGTGGTGTTTCTGGCAAATCTGGAAATCGACTTTGTGATAATCAGGTCTATTTTCCCAGCCTTGCAATCTGCAATCATTCTTTGAAACTCTGGTCGATTCTCGCTTCTACCGGTCATTCCCTGGTCCGCATAAACAGAAACGAATTCATATTCCGGATTGCTTTTAATCACGCGCTCATAGGTGCTTACCTGGTTTTCAAAGGACTCACCTTGCTTTAAGCAGTCCGTTGATACTCTTGCATAAGCACATACTCTTAGCTTTTTTTGCTTAGGTTTTAAAGGTTCTATTTTCCTAAGTTTCATGCGAATTCTCCTTCCTTTTTGGTAGTCCTATTAACGCTCTTGTTCCGCTATAAGTCAAGCAATTTAGCGGTTTCAAGGGTATAATTATCGGTATGACCAAACTGGTAAAATGCAAAAAAAGAACCTGGAAGGATTGTTCCTCCCAGGCCCAAACTTATGATAACATTTCGTTTACTCGCTTCTGAACCGCACCATAATCATACCCCTCTGCTAATAGTCTACTCTTACGCTCAGATCCGTTTCCCCACTTGCCTGCAATGACTTCTCTTGCAAGTTCGTCGACAGACTTCTTTGGTGTCACTCCACATTTGCCATTCACAATATCCTGAATCTCAGCATAATTGTATCCGGCTTCTGTAAGACGCTGCTTTCTCTCCTCACCATTTCCCCACTTACCTGCAAGTACCTCATCTGCAATCTCTACTGCAGTTTTCTTTGCAGGCGCTGGTTCTGAGCCTGGCTTTTTGTATAGCCATTGAGTCCTGCCGCTTTAATCTTAGTAGGATAATCCACATAGCAATAATTCTGATCGCAGGTTTGACCATTGATTTTATTACTACGAAGCAGATTAGTTTCACCGCCAAACTGCCACATCTGTGTTTCCGCACCACTTGTAGGAGCCGGCTTACTCTTTCCCCAGCGTGCTACCCAATGGCTATATCTGATAAGTTCTCCATCCTTCATCTCACTATTAAAGAAAGACTCTGAGGAATAAATACCTACCCAATATCCTGCTGCTTCCATTGTAGAGCAAAATGCTTTCACAATCTCCGTAAGCGTTGCCCTGTCATTATCTGTAATCATTTTACCCTCAACATCATAAAAGACAGGGTATTCATATTTCTTTCCACTAAGGATTGAAATAAAATACTCTGCCTCTTTCTTCGCTTCTGCAGTACTCTTTGCATTTCCATAGAAGTATGCGCCTTTTGGAAGGCCACATGCTTCACACTTTTATAGTTGGTCTCAAACTTGCTATCCTTATAAGCCCCGCGTCACCGCCTCCAGCCTTTATGATAGCAAATTCTACACCTTCATTACTCTTTGCCCTGGCAAAATTGAAATCTCCCTGCCAGTGACTTACATCAATTCCAAATTTCTGACTCATAAATCATTCCTCCTTGTCATCATCTTCTGCACGTTCGTGCAACTGCTCTAATACTGCTTTGATTTTCTGTGGAACCGGCAATCCTAAATGGGCAGCATTTTCTAAAAGGCTCACGCCTTCATTGGAAATATAAAAGAAAATAACTGCTGTTCTTAGAACACTTCCGGTACCAATCACATGGACATCCAGGATGTTTGCAATCCCTACCAATAAGAAGATCAGTACCTTCCTGCAAATCCCACGAAAGCCCACTTCACTTGATAGCGCTTTGTCGTTTATCGCGCACATAACACCGGTTATGTAGTCGATCACCACAAAAGCAAGCAATGCATATAACAAACCGTCGCATCCTCCTAAAAAGTACCCAAGCCAACCTCCAACTGCTGTAAATACAAACTGAATTGCATTCCAGAATTCCTTCATCGTCTTATCCTCCTTTGAATTTTTTGTATGAAAAAAGCAGCTACCCGCAATGGATAACTGCCTAATTCCGAAAATCATTCTATTGTTCCTGTAAGATATATGTTATCTTCATGGTCTTATCTGCGGTCTTTGTAACCGGTGCATCCAGGTTATTAATGGTTGCAAGATAATTACACATCATATGCCACCCAGATGTTGACCAGGTTCCATAATCCGCAAAATAAATAAGTGGTTCATTACGAACCGGTGTTACATTTACGTTGTAACTACTATTAAACAGTGACTGTGCCTCTGGAGGCATAATCTCATTTGTTGCTGTATTCGCTATCAAAAGCTGTTCATTCCCATTTTCATAATATATTCGTCCATTTATTACAAACTTCGGTAAACCATTTACACTTGAAGCATTTGTTCTTTTAAATTTCACGACATTGGCCGGATTTGTTATCTGTATTTTGTAAAGTTCATACGGAGAATCATATCCCTTTACATATAAATAGCCATCTGTTACAAACATCTGCCAGTTGTTATCTGATCTGAGATATTTATCTGTGGTATTTGTAACTTCATATTGCTTTACCTTCCAAGTGTCCATCTTGATTTCTGTCACCAAATATGACGTATTGGGATCTACTCGATAATCTTTATGAGTACAGATATATAAACAATCTGTAGCCGGATCATAATTATAGCCCCAATATCCAATTCGTAACTCTGTACTAAGTTCTGGAACTTCGATTTCTTCTATCAAGGGCTTTGTATTGTACACATTATCCAGGATAGAAACCGTCTTAAGAAAGGTTCTTCTTTTTGTGATATGAATATGCTTATTATCCATAAACTTAAAGTAAAATGCGCAATCCTTCTCCCGGTCTATTACAAATATAAGCTCTGTCTTTCCCATTGTCATTCCGGAATACTTGCTACTTGTGCTGGCTCCGGTCCTATCCGGATGAACATACTGCAGGCTATCTTCTGCTATGGATTGCATAAGAGGATAATCCCTGTTATAGCTTATATTCTTACTTCCATACGATGTAAAGCCGCCATTCTTATGTGTTAAACATACACTTGCAATCGTTCCATTTGCCTGACTGGTTGCAAAATCGTATACATATTCACATATCGATCTTTCAAATTAATCTCAGATTCTGTTTGATTAAAACCACCACGAAATGTATTCTTGGTGTTATTCTGCACACCATATGCAGCACATCCAATTAAGGTTGCATTTGCCGGCGGGTAATAATTGTCAGCATTCTCCGGTATTTCTGTATCAAAGCAAAGAATTCCACCCAGAAGTTTTTCACAATATGGCGTAAATTCACTGAGGAATCTACTCGGGCGCTTACAAAGACCTAACGGCTTAAGTACATCGCGTAGCGCATTGGTTACCATATTATGATTTTCATAGGTCTCAACCTCTCCCGTATTTACATCCGTAAGTTCAATTCTTGTTGTTCCCTTAAGCATTGTCATCATCTCCATTTCTATAATTCATTACAAAAGAAGTAAGTGTTGCATCACCGGCAAGCCAAAATCGAAAAGTTATCGTTTTTGCATCTAATAGACCTGCATATAGTGCATCCAAATCCATGAGTAAAAATTCTTCCATAGCAAGTTCTTCTGTAAAGTTCTCGCCATCATAGCTATATTGCACCGTAACAGTTCCGGTATATTCTGCATTTAAGGCCTTAATACCAAGTACTGTCCCATCCGATAAGTCAGCCATTCCTTCAATATATTGCTTTGGTGGTGTCCCAGTAATGATTGCATTTAACGGAAATGCCCTGCTGTCACTCCAGCTAAGTACTGCTGGACCTTCTAAATGTTTTATCAAATCCCATTCTGGCATTTTGGCAAATCCCTTTTTCTTAAAAAGCAGTGCTGACAGATTGGTCTCTTCCAGTTCTACCAGTACATCTTCCTTCTCATCCATTTCTTCATTCATAATTTGTGTTTCTACGGTATAGAGTTTTCCGGTACCATCTCTTACCAGGAGTTTAAATGGGACCAATAAATCTAGCAGCGTATATTTGATTTCAAACGTCTTACTTTCCGCATAATACTGAAAAGTAATATCCGGTGAATCTGCATCTGGCTTTGTAAAGGTATAATTCTTATCCGCGGTAAAACCAAACGCGCCATCATAACATTGTATTGGTATCGAAATCATATGAAGTGAAATATCACCTGTATCCCAAAACACAAGATCATACTTAAGCTGATAATCAGCACCAGAGGCATTATAATGAGACCAGCCCTCCCAGCGTATTTTCAAAAATCTATAATAGCTATATAAGGTTCCTTCTTCTCTGTACAAAGACCTCATTCTTGTATCTCGATTATCAATTTTCAGATGCGTTGTATCGCTTCCAATTCCCCAATAGGAATCTCCATGCGCATAAATA
>ERZ860009.900-NODE-900-length-11047-cov-2.179039_pt1 | contig 11047 bp, 15 predicted proteins | sample MGYA00510114_ERZ860009 | MGnify/ENA primary metagenome ERZ860009 (study PRJEB30046, sample SAMN00715177) | human gut metagenome | study: EMG produced TPA metagenomics assembly of the A metagenome-wide association study of gut microbiota in type 2... | reverse complement strand
GACCGCAGTATCGGGGGGCAGCACGGCGCAGGTGCAGTAGCGCAGTGCTGCCGTAGCGATTCTTACACACCCCACAGGAATCTCCGCGCTCGCGGCCTGTCCGCACTGGGCTTTGCGCTGATTTTCCCATAAAATGACAGTATTATTGTACCATTGCAACAAAAGTGTTTCAAGCTGATTTTGAACGTCTTGCAATATTTTTCATAAAAAATCTGGAAAGTTCTGAATTTCGCTGACTGGAAATAGACTGAAGTGACACATATCACAACCAAGTGGACCGAAAAGGGGGATTCGATGAAAAAAACTCCTTTTATTCTGCACGAAAAATTTCGTTCGGACAACAACGAACAGCGCAAAGAAGATTTCCAAAAGGAATTTGAGCGATATATCATCGATGGATTGTTAAATGCCGTTCCTTCAAGAGCCTGCACCTGATGTGGCATCCCTGAATTTGAAGGAGAGATGCGTTATGCTGCGCATGGATGCTCGTGTACAAAAAGAAGGGGGAAAATCATGAAGGCAGCAATTTATTGCCGCCTGAGCAAAGAAGATGAAGATAAAATTGGCGAATCGGAGAGCATTCAGAATCAAAAGTCGATGCTGCTCCAGTACGCCATTGAGAAAGGATTTGATATTTACCAGATCTATTCGGATGAGGATTATTCCGGCATCGACCGGAACCGTCCGGCGTTCAATTCGATGCTGCAAGCCGCAAGCGAACATCAGTTTGATGTGGTACTGGCCAAAACGCAATCCCGTTTTACCCGTGACATGGAACTCGTGGAAAAATATCTGCACGGAAAGTTCATGGAGTGGGGAATCCGCTTCATTGCGGTGGTAGACCATGTGGATACCAACGATACCGCGAACAAAAAATCTCGCCAGATCAACGGCTTGATCAACGAATGGTATCTGGAAGATCTGTCCACCAATGTGCGCTCAGTCCTCGACCATAAACGGAAAGAGGGACTGTTTATCGGTTCTTTTGCACGGTATGGATACTGCAAAGACCCAAATGCAAAAGGAAAACTCATCATCGACCCGGAAGCAGCCGAAGTGGTAAGGCGGATCTTCTCCATGGCTCTTAACGGAATCGGCACACACAAGATCGCACGCATCCTGAATGATGAAAAAATTCCAAGTCCAACGGCCTATAAGCAGCTGCATGGCATCCATTACCGCATTGCATTGAAGAATACAAATGCAGCTCTTTGGAGCAGTCCCACCGTATATCAAATATTGCATGATCAGCTTTATATCGGAAATATGGTGCAGGGAAAGCATAAAAAGGTAAGTTACAAGTCTGAAAAGACGATTTGGATGCCAAAATCGCAGTGGATCGTTGTAGAAAATACGCATGAAGCGATCATTGAGCGGGAAATGTTTGAAACGGTCCAGAGGATGATGCAGGAGCGCACCCGGAGCGGCGAGAAGGGAACGATCCATCCGCTGGCAAAAAAAGTGGTTTGTGGATGCTGTGGCAGCTGCATGGAGCAGACTGGCCGTCAGCCGAGAGCAGATGGAACACAAAGACGCTATGTTCGCTGCCGGATGCACCAGCGCGCACCGGAAGTGTGCGGCAACAAGACCTGTACCGATATGGACGCGTTGGAGAATGCGGTACTGGAACGTATCCGGGCGTATGCGGCAGACTATTTTGACCCTGAAAAAGTTACCCTTCCAGAACAGGATGACCCCATCCGGCAGCGAGAGCAGGCCAGGCGTGACGAGCTGAAACGGTTGAAAAGCGAAGCAGCCCGGCGGCGCAGGGCCATGCAGGAGCTGTATCTGGATAAGGTGTCAGGCTTGATCGATGCCGTCCAGTTTCTGAAATGAACCAGACCTTTCTGGAAGAAATGAAAAAGGCAGAGACCCGGATCGATGCATTGGAAACGGAACTGGAACAACGGCAGGAAGAGACCGGTGGAGTCCAGACGCAGAGGCAGCGTGTCCGTGAACTGGCACAGGTTTCGCGGCTGACCCGCGAACTTGTTGTGCTGTTGGTCCATCGGGTCATCGTCAGCCCAAAAGATCCGCTTACCGGAGAACAAAAAATCACGATCGAATGGAATTTCTGAGTCGGCAGGCAGTCTAGCTGCCCCGCTGGGCTGTTTTCGTCAGCCCAGGTGGGGTATACCTCGCTGGAGGCGACATTGGCGATATAATCCCGGAAGGACACGGTCACGTTGCGGGCTGAGGCGGCCGGTTTGCCCAGATGCACCGTGATGTTTTTGGGGATGATCACCTTGTCCAGCACCCGGGGCGTGCAGTTTTCCACCGGCTGTGCACCGCTGCCGCCGCTGCCCGCAAACAAAGGGTGCGGCGGGATGATGATGGGCGCGTTCGGGATGTCCTTGCCTTCCTCCGTGACCGGAATCATCGCAGGCTGTGCCAGCGTGATCTGCCCGGCAAAGATCTGGATGCCCTCAATGCGCACGGTGCGGTAGCCGGATTTTGCGGCGGTCAGGCTGACAACGGCGTAAGGGCGGATGGTGTTGTCCTCGTCCAGCGAGAGGGTGCAGGCGGGGGCTTCAATGGGGATGTCGGCGGCGCTGCCGGTTGCATCGGTGATACAGTGCAGGGTAAAGCCGTCCCCCTGCACCGCAACGGTCACCCCCTCCATGGGGGCAGACTGGCGGGCCGCAAGGTCTGGATGCGGAGAGTTCCGGTGTTTTTCATGGAGATACGCTCCTTTGCTGGTAAAAGTATGCTTCTGCCCCAGCGTATTCCGTCCGGCACCCGGGCGTGCATGGCAATGCACACCGCAAATAAAAAAGCCGCCCGAAGGCGGCAGGGGAGAAAGGGTTATTTGGCGCTGTCCTTGGCAAGGGCGGCGTCGATATTTTTTTGCAGAGCGGCAAGGTTTTCTTCCTTGTCGATGCCGCCAAGCAGGGGCTGCCCCACAACGTTGCCGTCCCGGTCAAAAACGTAGGTGGTGGGGAAGGCCATGATGTTCAGTGCAAACTTGCCGGCCTCACTGCCGGAGGCAAAGTAGATGTTGCGGTAGCTTGCGCCCGTTGTCTCCAGCAGTTTTTTGGCGGCATCAATGCCCTGCTGGTTGCCGTCCAGCGTCTCGGTGTTGATGCCGATGACCTCGCCGCCCTGTGCCTTGACCTTCTCGTTCAGGGCGTTCAGGTCGTCCAACTCCTCCACGCAGGGCTTGCAGCCGATGAACCAGAAATTCACCACCGTAAAGGCGTTGCCCGCAAACAGGCTGTTGTCCACCGGGTTGCCCTCTAGATCGCTGCCCTCAAACTTGGGGAAGGCGGTGCCCTGTGCGGCGGCACTGGAAGCGGCATCCTCTGCGGGGGCAAGAGCGGCGATCTGCTGTTCGATGGCACGAATCTTTTCGGCATCTGCAGTCAGGGTCTTGTACTCCTCGTCCGAGAACTGGTCTTTTGCCTTTTCCACAGCGCTGAGCAGAAAATCGCCGTAGTTGGCGCTGATCGTGGTTTCGGTCACGTTCTTGTCCATAGAGGCGAATACCTTCTCCCACAGAGCATCGTTTGCAGAAAGGATCTCGTTTTCCTCGGCCAGCAGCTGCTCCGCGGTCTTGGCTTCCGCTGCCACAGAGGAAGCGGAAGAAGATGCAGAAGATGCAGAAGATGCAGAGGATGCGCCCTGCCCGCAGGCAGCAAGGCTGAAAGCCAGCACAAGGCTGAGCGAAAGTGCGGTTACACGGTTGAATTTCATGGTTTTACTCCTTTGTTGCTTCAGTGTTTGATTGGTCTCCCAACCCGAACTTGTACTGGATGGCATCCGTAGGACAGGCTTTCATGCACATCCCGCAGCGGATACATTCGGCGTGGTTGGGGGTCTTGGTAATGTCTACGTCCATCTTGCAGGCCCTTGCACAGGCACCGCAGGAGACGCATTTGTGGGTGTCTACGCGCATCTGGAACAGCGAGACCTTATTCAGCAGCGCATAGAAAGCGCCCAGTGGGCACAGCCACTTGCAGAAGGGGCGGTAGAACACCACGCTGCCCACGATGACCGCCAGCAGAATGCAGGCCTTCCATGTGAACAGCTTGCCCAGCGCAGCGCGGATGCCCGCATTGGTCAGGGAGAGGGGAATGGCACCCTCCAGCACGCCCTGCGGGCAGAGATACTTGCAGAAGAAGGGGTCGCCCATGCCCAGCTCATTGACCGCCAGCAAAGGCAGCAGCACCACCATGACCAGCAGCACCGCATACTTTAAATAGCGCAGCGGCTTCAGCTTTTTGGTGGAGAGCTTGGGGGATGGGATCTTGTGCAGAAGCTCCTGAAACCACCCGAATGGGCAGAGGAAACCGCAGATGAACCGCCCCAGCAGCACCCCAAAGAGGATGAGGATGCCGGTAATGTAGTAGGAAAAGCGGAACTTGGAAGAGCCTACCACCGCCTGGAATGCTCCCACCGGGCAGGCACCGGCAGCGCCCGGGCAGGAATAGCAGTTCAGCCCCGGGACGCAGACGTATTTTCCGCCGCCCTGATACAGCGCTCCTTTTGCAAAATTGGGCAGGTGAATGTTGGTCAGCAGGGTAGCCCCGGCTTGTATAAAGCCCCGGAAGCGGGCAAGGGGAGAGAGCTTTTTTGTTTTCTTATCCAATGCCCACACACTCCATACACAGCCGGATGGCTTTTGAAAATACGGTGTCTGCCTCGCCCCGCCATAAGCCGAACAGCAGCATCAGAACCCCGGCGGCAAGCAAAAGCAGCTGCGCCTGTTTTTTTGTCATGAACATCATAGCCTCCTATCATAGCCTCCTGTTGTTTGATGGCATCAGTATACACCATGCGGGATAAAATCTCTGCTAAGAAAATCTTAACACGAATCTTAACACCGTCTGCTATAATCTGTTATAATGAAGAAAAAAACGCAATTTTTATGGGAAAGGTGGAAAACAAAGATGCGCCTTTTGGTGGTAGAGGACGAGCACTCCCTGCGGGAGGATATTGCCCGAAAGCTGCGGCTGTCCGGGTACGAGGTGGATGCCTGTGCAGACGGCGAGGCCGCGCTGGAGGCACTGGCAGCAGAGCGGTACGACCTTGTACTGCTGGACCTCAACCTGCCCAAGGTGGACGGAATGCAGGTGCTGCGCACCCTGCGCCGGCACGACCTTGAGACCTGTGTACTGATCTTGTCGGCACGCAGTGAAATCGCAGATAAAGTGGAGGGGCTGGATGCCGGGGCGAACGATTACCTTTCCAAGCCCTTTCACCTTGCAGAGCTGGAGGCCCGGGTGCGCAGCCTGACCCGGCGCAAATTTATCCAGCAAGACGTCTGCCTGTGCTGCGGGCGGCTCAGCTTCAACACCCGCAGCCGCGTTGCTGCTGTGGACGGTCAGACCCTTGCCCTGACGCGAAAGGAGAGCGGCGTACTGGAATATCTGCTGCTGCATCAGGGACGCCCGGTCAGTCAGGAAGAGCTCATCGAGCACGTCTGGGATGGCAGCGTAGACAGCTTCAGCAACTCCATCCGGGTACATATCTCTGCCCTGCGCAAAAAACTGCGGGCGGCGCTGGGCTACGACCCCATCCGCAACCGCATCGGGGAAGGCTACGAGATCGGAGGCGAGGTGCAATGAAACAGTTGTCCCTGCAATGGCGCATCACCCTGCTGACCGCGCTGCTCATCGCCTGCGCCTGCGTGTGCATGAACCTGCTTTTATACCGCACCGGCGTTACCGGCATGGATGCCCTCAACGGCTTTATGATGCAGTACCAGCCCGGCAGCGCGGATCCGTTGACCATCGAGATCCCGCAGGAGGAAATGTCCAGTCTGCTGGCGCATTTTTCGCAGGAAGTCTACGATGCAAAGGTGGTCTTTGGCCGCAAGGGCTGGTGCATCACCGCCGTGGTCACCATCGTCAGCGCTACCATCGCTTATTTTGTCAGCGGCAGAGCGCTGAAACCGTTACAGCAGCTTGCGCAGCAGGCGCAGCGGGTCGATCAGGACAGCATTGCCACCACCCGTCTGGACGAAAACACTGTGCAGGAATTCGGGCAGTTGAGCCGGTCGGTGAACCGGATGCTGGATGGACTGGCGCAGTCCTTTGAATTGCAGCGGCAGTTTGCGGGCAATGCCGCCCACGAGCTGCGCACCCCGCTGGCCATTTTGCAGACAAAGCTGGAACTGTTTACAGAGGAGCACCCGGCCATGGATGCCGAAACTGCCGGGCTGATCCGCTCTCTGCGGGAGCAGCTGGACCGGCTAACCGCTCTTGTGCGCACTTTATTAGAGATGAGCAATCTGCAATCAGTCTCCCGCACCGACCAGATCGCCCTTGCGCCGCTGGTGGAGGAGATCCTGACCGACCTGACCCCCCTTGCCCAGAAAAACAATATCTCTTTGCAGCAGGACTGCGAGGAACTTGGCATGGTGGGCAGCGATGCGCTGATCTACCGGCTGGTGTTCAATCTGGTGGAAAACGGCATCAAGTATAACCGCCCCGGCGGTGCGGTGCGCGTCACCCTGCAACAGGAAAAGCAGACCGCTATACTGCGCATTACGGATACCGGCCCGGGCATCCCCGCAGACTGTCGGGACAGCATCTTCCAGCCCTTTTTCCGGGTGGATAAGTCCCGCAGCCGGGAGATGGGCGGCGTGGGGCTTGGCCTTGCCCTTGTGCGGGAGATCGCCGTGCTGCACGGCGGCAGCGTGACCGTGGAGAGCAGCAGCGAAAACGGCACCACCTTTTCCGTCACCCTGCCGCTGGCACAGCGGTGCTGAAGCCCGGCAGACTGGGGCTTTCTTTTTGCGGGTGGGGAGAGTATACTGGTATCAGGAAATTTCATAAAAAGGAGACATAGCAATGCAGGCAACCATTCACAATGAATTTCTGACCCTGACCGTGGATACCCACGGTGCCGAGGCTGTCAGCCTGAAGAACGCCGCAGGCGAAGAGCTGCTGTGGCAGGCCGACCCGGCGGTGTGGAGCGCCACGCCCCCATCCTGTTCCCCTGGACGGGCAAGCTGCCCGGGGCACCTTTGAGGCAAAGGGCAAGACCTACAAGGGCGGCCAGCATGGCTTTGCCCGCGATGTGGAGCATACCCTGCTCAAGGCCGAGGGCGATACCATCCAGCTGGAGCTGCGCGCGGATGAAGCCATAAAAGCCGAGCGCTTCCCCTTTGACTTTGTGCTCACCAGCACCTTCCGGCTGGACGGCAAGACCGTGCACCACACGCTGGAAGTGAGCAACTCCGGTACCGAAGAACTGCGCTTCGGCATCGGCTACCACCCGGCCTTCAACATCCCCTTTGATGCCGCGCACACCACTACGGATTATGAGTTCCGCTTTGACCAGCCGGAAAGCCCGGTCATTCTGGACGCTTACCCCAACGGCCTGCTGACCGGCAAAAACTATTACCAGTGGAAGAACCAGCAGGCTATCCCGCTGACGGATGACCTGTTTGCCAACGACAGCTTCTGCATGGCGGGCCTGCGCACCAAAACGGTCGGCATCTACGAAAAGGACACCGGCCGCCACATTGTGTGCAACGTGGAAGGCTATCCCTACTCGCTGATCTGGTCGGCCCCGGCAAAGCCCGTGCGCTTTGTGTGCATCGAGCCGTGGCAGAGCCTGCCCGGTGCTGAGGACGACCCGCAGGACTGGAACCAGCGTGCTGCTGCGGCCTGCCTTGCCCCCGGCGAGGAGTGGTCCACGACCTTGAGCACTACCTTTGAACGGTAACAAAAAAGCACGCAGAAACGAGACTGCGTGCCCTTGACAGATTATTTGAAAACGAGTATACTGTAAACAAGAAAAGGCACTGCGACAAGCGGTCAGCCCTTTTTGATGATCTATTCTAAGAACCTAAGGATCTAAGAACCGTCACCGGCCAGGGTGGCGGTTCTCGCTTTTTACCTTATGGTAAATACCAATCCGAAGATATGGAACGTCAAAGTAATCGGCATGAGTCTCACCTCCTTCCGGAAGTGGGGCCGAACCGCCTGCCGTTGTATGCAGTGCCTTGCCGCTAAAAAGCGACATACACATAATATCATAAAATTTGACAGAATACAAGAAAAATCCCGGAGCGCATCAGCACTCCGGGATTTTTGCGGTTAAATCAACCTGTTTTTAGTAGGCGATGCCCCAGTAGACCATGGCCTTGGCGGGCTTGCCGCAGCAGGGGCACACGTCGCTCAGGTGCTCCTGCTCGAAGGGCATGCAGCGGCTGGACAGGCCAGCTTCTTCCTTCATCTTCAGCTCGCAGTCCAGGTCACCGCACCACATGGTCTTGATGTAGCCGGTGTTGGCCTTGGCCAGCTCCTTGACCTCATCCATGGTGGTGGCAGCCCAGGTGCGCTTCTCGCGGTTGGCGAGGGCACGCTCGTACAGGTCCTTGCGCAGGGCCTCCAGCTGGGCGGGAATGGCGGTCTCCAGCTCGTCCAGGCTCACGAACACCTTCTCGCGGGTGTCGCGGCGCACCAGCACGCACTGGTTCTTCTCCAGATCCTTGGGGCCGATCTCCAGGCGCAGAGGCACGCCCTTCATTTCCCACTGGGAGAACTTCCAGCCGGGGGCGTTGTCGCTGTCATCCAGCTTCACGCGGGCGTACTTGCTGATCTTCTCGGCCAGCTCGGCAGCCTTCTCGGAGACGCCGGGCTTGTGGGCGGCGATGGGCACCACAACCACCTGGATGGGGGCGATGGCCGGGGGCAGGATCAGGCCGTCGTCGTCGCCGTGGGTCATGATGATGGCACCCACCAGACGGGTGGAAACGCCCCAGCTGGTCTGGTAGGGGTGATGCAGCTGGTTGTCGCGACCGGTGAAGGTCACGTCATAAGCCTTGCTGAACTTGTCGCCGAAGTAATGGCTGGTGCCGCTCTGCAGGGCCTTGCCGTCCTTCATCATGGCCTCGATGGTGTAGGTGGCCTCGGCACCGGCAAACTTCTCTTTATCGGTCTTGCGGCCCTTCACCACGGGGATGGCCAGATCCTGCTCGCACACATCGGCGTAGCAGTTCAGCTGCTGCTGGGTCTCAGCCTCCGCCTCGGCGGCGGTCTCGTGGATGGTGTGGCCCTCCTGCCACCAGAACTCACGGCTGCGCAGGAAGGGGCGAGTGGTCTTTTCCCAGCGGATGACGCTGCACCACTGGTTGTACTTCATGGGAAGCTCGCGGTAGCTGTGCAGCACACGGGACCAGTGATCGCAGAACAGGGTCTCGCTGGTGGGGCGGACTGCCAGACGTTCTTCCAGCTTTTCGGAACCGCCCATCGTGACCCACGCCACCTCCGGCGCGAAGCCATTGACCAGCTCGCCTTCCTTCTGCAGCAGGCTTTCCGGGATCAGCACGGGCATGGCCACGTTCTCATGGCCGGTGGCCTTGAAGCGGGCATCCATGTCCTTCTGGATCAGTTCCCAGATGGCCTGGCCATAGGGGCGCAGGATGATGAAACCCTTCACGCTGGAATACTCCACCAGTTCTGCCTTCACGCAGATGTCGGTGTACCACTGTGCAAAGTTTTCTTCCTGGCTGGTGATCGCCTGCACGAGCTTCTTGTTGTCTTTTGCCATTTTGTTTTATCCTCCCAAGGCCGTGCGCCAAACGCTGCGCGTTCCGCACGAACCAAAATAAAGCCCCGTCTGCAGCAGCAGCCGGGTGCCGCGCTGCAAGGGGCGGGGCTTTTTACCAAAATCAGTTGTTCTGCGTGTGGCTGTCCACAAACTTTACCACATCGCCCACGGTACGCAGAGACTCAATGGCGTCGTCCGGCACCTCGATGCCAAACTCGTCCTCCAGCGTCATCACCATGTCCACGATGTCCAGGCTGTCGGCCTCGAAGTCGCTCATGATGTCACTGTTCATCGTGATCTTTGCCGGATCAACGTCCAGCTGCTCCGCCAGCAATGCACGGATTTTTTCAAAAGTATCCATTCCTGTGGTCTCCTTTTTGCAGTTGTTTTGCCGGTCTGTACCCTGGGGCCGTGGGTGCGGGCGCTGTGACGGTGCGCCTGCGGATGCTGCGCGGCTCCACCGAGCTGTACAGAACGCTCTCTTTTTTTATATCCCATGCCATGCGTATTGTCAAGCCCTGTTTTCCATTCTGGCCGGTTCCTTTGCGAAAAATTGCCGGAAAGGTGCTTTTTTGCTTGACAGAAAGCCCCGGGGCTCTTATCATTATAGAGTAGCGAGTTTATGGGGACTGACTGCCCCCTTGAATAGGAGCAATGAGCATGAAGCTTTCATTTACCAAAATGCAGGGCTGCGCCAACGACTACATCTATCTGGACTGCCGCGCAAGCGGTGTGCCGGAGAACATCGCAGCTCTTTCAGAAAAGCTGTCCCGGCGGCATTTTTCCATCGGTGCCGACGGCATCATCTGCATCTGCGCCGCGCAGACGGCGGGTGCCGACGGCATGATGCGCATCTTCAACGCCGACGGCAGCGAGGGCAGGATGTGCGGCAACGGCATCCGCTGCGTGGCCGAGTGGCTGTACACCCACGGTGTGCAGAAGGAGCAGCTGGCCATTGATACCCTCAGCGGCCTCAAGACCATCACCCGCAGGGGCGAGGGACTGTGGCAGGTGGAGATGGGGGCCTACAGCACTCTGCCCGCCGACCTGCCCGCTGTGAACATGGGAGGTGCACCTCTGGTGGATGTCCCACTGGAAGTGGACGACAACCTCTGGCGGGTCACCTGCATCAATGTGGGCAACCCCCACTGTGTGACCGTTGTGCCGGATGTGGATGCCCTGAGGCTGGAGGAGATCGGCCCGGCCTTTGAGCATCATGCCAACTTCCCGGAGCGCATCAACACCGAGTTCGTGCAGGTGGTGGATAAGACCCATCTGAAAATGCGGGTGTGGGAGCGCGGCAGCGGCGAGACCTGGGCCTGCGGCACCGGCACCTGCGCCACGGTGGCAGCCATGACCGAGCTGGGCATCTGCCCCGCCGGTGAGGACGTGCATGTTCAGCTGCGCGGCGGCGACTGACCATCCGGGTGCTGCCGGGCAATGAACTGCGCATGACCGGCGCAGCCGAGACCGTGTGTGAGGGTACTGCCGAAGTGTAAGAGAAACGTCCTCGCCCTCTCCGTCACGGCTTTGCCGTGCCACC
>ERZ860009.897-NODE-897-length-11063-cov-1.527980_pt1 | contig 11063 bp, 8 predicted proteins | sample MGYA00510114_ERZ860009 | MGnify/ENA primary metagenome ERZ860009 (study PRJEB30046, sample SAMN00715177) | human gut metagenome | study: EMG produced TPA metagenomics assembly of the A metagenome-wide association study of gut microbiota in type 2... | reverse complement strand
GGATCGGACCGGGGCATAATTCTATTATTATACAAGATGTGAAGGTACAGACTGGATGATCTATCATAGTTACCTGAAAAAGGATGGTGGAGTCGGGGGGCGTTTAGGAATGCTCGATCGCGTATTATGGACTGATGACGGGTGGCCTTATATCAGGAATTGTATCCCTTCTAATTCAGAATTAATTCCTGTATTTTATAATTAAAATTGAAAGTATATTTATTAACATTTAAAATCAATGTATTATGAGAATGAAAACAAAAAATCATGATTGGTTTCTCTTATGGGGATTGCTGATGTTGGTTAGTTTTTGCTTCATTGGTTGTAAGGATGATGATGGAGGTGAGAAAGGGACACCTTTTGATCCAAGCAAGCCAGTGGTAATTTCTGATTTTATTCCCAAGGAGGGAGGTTGGGGATCTCGTTTATTATTATATGGAAATAATTTTGGCGATGATCCAACTAAAGTGAAAGTAACTATCGGAGGGAAAGAAGCGAAGGTGATTACTGTGACGAATGATAATTTGTATTGTTTTGTGCCACGTGGTGCCGATGCAGGTAATATTGAAGTCACTGTCCTTGATGGACGAGGAGAAGAGCTAGCTTATGGAGAGATAGATGAAAAATTTGTTTATAAGAAGAAAATGTTGGTATCTACTCTTGTAGGAGAGACTGATCCTGAAATATTGGATGAGAATAAAAACTTTGAGATCATAGATGGACCGTGGGGAAACTGTGGAGGATTGGAAAAAATGGAGTGGTTAGTCTTTGATCCAAACAATAAAGATCGTTTGTATGTATGTGGAGGTGCCAAAACACATAGAATTGTTGATTTTGCTGAGGAGACATTGGGCTCAATTAAATTTACGGGTGAGGCATCTGCAGCTACTAATATTCTGAGCTTTACAAATGATGGGCAATTAATAGTTGTTTGTAATATAGCTCAAGATAATAAAAACGGACTTTTCTTTTTTTCACCGGAGTCTAATTTTCAAACGCAGGTAAAAGCATTGCCTGCTCGTGGCTGTAGAGCAGCGATTCCTCATCCTATTAATGGAGAGATTTATACTTCTAGATATGACAAGGGATGGATTGGACGATATGATCCTGTAACAGGTGATTATAAAATGGATGAAATTCAAATGCCTTATGGTTCTTTGGATCTTTTTGTTGCTATTCATCCTAAAGGCTATTACATGTATATCATGGTGAGAAATAAACATGTAATTTATCGTGCGGATTATGATTTTGATGAGAAAACGTTTACCACTCCTTATTTGGTATGTGGAAAATATGATGATAAAGGTATCACAGATGGTGTTGGAGGCAATGTTCGCATGAATGAACCGCAACAAGGATGTTTTGTGAAAAATGAGGAGTATACAGGACAGAAAGATGAATATGATTTTTATTTTGTGGATAAACAAAATCATTGTGTACGTACTTTGACTCCAACAGGGCGTGTGAAGATATATGCTGGAAGACCTAATGGTGACGGTACAAAAGGATTTAACGATGGAGATTTGCGTAAAGAAGCTCGATTTAATTATCCCGCAAGTATAGTATGGGATGAAAAGAGGGAATGCCTTTTGGTTGGAGACTCGAATAATCATCGTATCCGAAAAATTGCTATGGAAGACTAATAATGATAAACATACTTATGATGAGAAATTTTTTATTAATATGTATGATGTTACTCGGATTCTCAGTTCATGCTTTTGCACAAAAAGAGATTGTAGTGACAGGAATTGTAACTGATACAAACAAAGAACCGTTAATAGGTGTCAATGTGTCTATTGCTAATATGCCTGGATTAGGCGCAATCACTGATATAAATGGGAAGTATTTGCTCAAAATGCCTCCTTACAATAAGTTAGTTTTTACTTATATTGGTTATGAACCAGTGGAAGTATTGGTGAAAGAGCAACGCACGGTAAATGTGGCAATGGAAGAAGCCAAAGCTACTCTTATTGATGAGGTAGTAGTTACTGGTACTGGTGTACAAAAGAAAATAGCTGTGACTGGTGCTGTAACTAATGTAGATATTGCAGAATTGAAAACAAGTCCTAGTACTTCTATGGCTGATGCATTAGCGGGTGTTGTTCCAGGCATTCAAGCTATGCAATCCAATGGTCGTCCGGGGTCAGTTTCCGAGTTTTGGGTGCGAAGTATTTCTACTTTTGGTGCCAGCAATGCAGCATTGGTTTTAGTCGATGGGTTTGAACGTGATTTGAATGAAATTAATGTGGAAGATGTGGAATCTTTTACTGTATTAAAGGATGCTTCTGCTACAGCAATTTATGGAAGTAAAGGTGCCAATGGTGTTATTTTGATTAATACTCGTCGTGGTAAAGAGGGGAAAATCAATATAAATGCTAAAGTCGAAACTTTTTATAGTATGTTTACTCAGCTTCCTGAATTTGTAGATGGATATACCTATGCTTCAATGGCAAATGAGGCAAAAACGACTCGTAATCAAGAACCTTTATATCAGCCGGAAGAATTGGAGTTGTTTCGTTTAGGGCTTGATACGGATTTATATCCAGATGTGGATTGGATGGACTTGATGTTGAGGGATGGTGCATGGAGCACTCGCGCTTCATTAAATATGACTGGTGGTGGTAAAACTGCTCGTTATTATGTAGGTGGTAGTTATCAAGACCAACAGGGCATGTACAAAACGGATAAATCCTTGAAGAATTATAATACTAATGCTAATTTCCGGAAGTGGACGTATCGTATGAATGTAGATATTGATATTACTAAAACAACTTTGTTGAAAGTTGGTGTATCTGGTTCATTACGTAAACAGAACGACCCAGGTGTAGGAACTGATGCTATTTGGACAACGTTAATGGGCTATAATTCTATAATGATGCCAGTGACATATTCGGATGGTAAAATAGCATCTTGGACTGGAAAAGAGGACAATATCAACCCATGGGTACAAGCTACTATGACTGGATACAATGAGAGTTGGAAAAATAATATTCAAACAAATGTAACATTGGAGCAGAAATTAGACTTTATTACGAAAGGGCTTAAATTTATTGGGCGTTTCGGATATGATACGGAAAACTCCAATTGGATAAAACGAGTAAAGTGGCCTGAATTATATAAAGCAGAACCTTACCGTGATGTAAATGGTGATTTGATTTTTACTCGACTTTCTGAAGAGAAGAAAATGACACAAACTTCTGGTTCAAGTGGAAAGCGAAATGAGTTCTTCGAATGGGAATTACATTATAATCGTGGATTTAAGGATCATCATGTAGGAGCAGTATTGAAATATACTCAATCTGCAAAAGTTGCTACTCAAGGGATTGGTTCAGACCTTAAAAATGGTATTTCTCGGCGTAATCAAGGATTAGCAGGACGTATTAATTATAACTGGAAATATCGTTATTTTGTTGATTTTAACTTTGGATATACAGGATCGGAAAATTTCCATAAAGATAATCGTTTTGGTTTCTTTCCTGCTATTTCTGGTGCATGGAATGTGGCAGAAGAGTCTATTGTTAAAGATAATTTAAAGTGGGTGAATATGTTTAAAATACGTTATTCGTATGGTAAAACCGGTAATGATAATTTAGGAGATACTCGTTTCCCATATTTATATAATCTTGAAACTCTGTGGGAGAGAGACAATTCTGGAAATGTGGTAAGTGGCAATAAGCCTGTTGGAGGCTATCAATTTGCGGATTTTGGCTATGATAGATATTATGGTGGTATGCGTTATACTTCGGTTGCTTCAACCAATGTGTCATGGGAAGTAGCTACAAAACAAGATTTAGGTATAGATTTTTCATTTTTTGACGACAAATTGTCGGGATCTATTGACTATTTCCATGAACGTAGAGAAGGTATTTATATGGAGCGTAAGTATTTGCCTTGGGTTGCTTCATTGGGTACGTGGACAGAATATAAAGATAATAAGGTTAATGAGAAGGATATTCATCCTTATGCAAATGTCGGGATTGTAGAAGCACGTGGATTTGATGGCAACTTTTCATTCCGCCATAAAATAGACAAGGTTGATTTAACTATACGTGGAAATATGACCTATAGTAAAAATGAGATTTTAGAGCGCGATGAAGAAAACACTATATATTGGTATAAGATGCAGGAAGGTCATCGGGTTGATCAAGCTATGGGGTTGGTTGCATTAGGTTTATTTAAAGATTATGAAGAAATTCGTAATTGGCCAAAACAATTTGGTGATGTTATGCCTGGTATATTAAGTATAAAGATATTAATGGAGATGGTGTAATAGATGATAATGATAAAGTAGCAATCGGTGCAACGAAAAAACCGAACTTTACATATGGTTTCGGTGTATCTGCTAAATGGAAAGGCTTGGATGTAAATGTACATTTCCAAGGTGTGGGTAAATCTACTTATTTTATAGATGGTTCTACTGTTTATATGTTTTCCGGTGGTGACGGTGGGGAAATGTCCTGAAAGAGATGGCGGAAAGTAATCGTTGGATTTTGGGTGTAAATGAAGATCCGAATGCAGAATATCCTCGTTTGACTTATGGGAAGAATGATAATAATAATCGCGCTTCTACATATTGGCTTAGAAATGGAGCTTATCTTCGTTTGAAGACATTAGACGTTGGTTATACGCTTCCTAAAAGTATAGTTCGTAAAGCTCATATGAATACAGTGCGTATCTTCTTTACGGGTACCAATTTGTTGACTTTCTCTAAATTTAGACTTTGGGATCCAGAAATGGGAAGTTCAACAGGAAAAACATATCCGCTGAATAAGACACTTTCTTTAGGTGTATCTGTTAATTTGTAAAAAAGAATATATATGAAAAAGATAATAACAATTTTATCCTTCGCTATGGGATTGACCTCTTTAGTAGGATGTTCTGATTACTTAGATTCCGATTATCTATTTGATGAGAGAATGACTATTGAAGATGTTTCAGTAACCGAGATTACACAAATAGATGGTTAGCAAGAGGATACGCTTATTTAAGTAATGGTTATCTGCAGGATGTTTGCAGCAAAAGAGATTATCCTTTTAACTTTGCTGATGACATGTATTATGGAGATGGTGGCTATGATAAATGGAAGAGTGGACATTACAGTGAAAGTGGAGTTAACAATTCTAGTAGTGGTATTTGGAAAAATGCTTATTTAGGTATTCGTCAGGTAGCTATTTTTTTAAATAATATAGATAAGAACAAAGAGTTCACAGAGGAAGAGATCATAGATTTTAAGGGGCAGGCGCATTTTTTGCGAGCTTACTACTATTGGTTGATGCTCCGTGCATTTGGACCAATACCTATTATACCAGATGAAGGAGTGGACTATACGAAAGAATATGATGAGTTAGCTTACCCCAGGAATTCATATGACGAATGCGTGGAGTACATAACTGGTGAGCTCCTGAAAGCTGCAGGACAATTGCCATTACAACGTTCTGTACAGGAAGTCCTTCGCCCGACGAGAGGAGCTGCTTTGGCTTTGCGAGCTAAAATCCTTTTGTATGCAGCTAGTCCATTATTTAATGGGAAAGCTCCAGAAGTAGTATCTTCAGCCTTGGTAAATAAAGATGGAAAACGATTGCTTCCAGAAACCTACGATGAGTCTAAGTGGGCAAAAGCAGCAGCTGCTGCTAAGGATGTGATGGATTTGAATATTTATGGCATACATGTGGCTTATTTCAATAGCAATGCTGGTGATATAGCGTATCCGGCAACAATTGTTCCGCCACATGATGATGAATTTTCTGATCAGTCTTGGCCAAATGGTTGGAAAAATATTGATCCTTTTCAATCATATCGTGAAATGTTTGATGGCAGTATTATAGTAAGTCAGAATGAAGAGCTAATCTTTACTCAGGCAAGAATCAAAGTCGTGAAAGTGTAGATATTATGGTTGTTCATCAACTTCCACGTAATGGCGCTGGTGGATATGGTTCGCAAGGTATGACCCAGAAGCAATGTGATGCTTATTACATGAACGATGGTACAAATTGTCCTGGTATGAATGATATGTATAAGGAGTTTGATGGATATAAAGGCCGTTATGATTCTCGCCCGAGGGCAGAGGGATATGTGAAAACTGAGGAGTTGGCCAATTATCCAGAGTTGGGACCATTGGGAACAGGGGTTTCTAAACAATATGTACAACGTGAACCTCGATTTTATGCATCAGTAGGTTATAATGGAAGTACATGGCATTTGTTAAATGCATTAAATGATAACAATCATGCCGAGGAGAAAAATATACAAGTATTTTATTATCGTGGTGGAAATAATGGATATGCTAATTCTTCTTATTGGCTTCGTACAGGTATCGGTATAAAGAAATATGTACATCCTAATGATATTAGTTATACGCAGAAAAATTCGTATGACGTTGAACGTATTGAACATAAAGCAGATCCGGCTATTCGTTACGCTGAAATATTATTGATTTATGCAGAGGCGTTAAATGAGTTGACTGGTTCATATGAAATTCCATCTTGGGATGGTAGTAAAGTCCATTCTGTAAAACGTGATGTAACTGAGATGAAGAAAGGAATTCGTCCGATCCGTATTCGTGCGGGATTACCGGATTATGACAATGTTCAAGGGCATGAAACAGCCTATGATGATCCGAACGAATTCCGGATGATGTTAAAACGGGAACGTCAGATTGAATTTTTTGCTGAAGGACATCGTTACTGGGATTTACGTCGTTGGCTAGATGCTCCGGTAGAAGAATCAACTCCAATTTATGGTGTAACACTTTAGCAACTAAAGAAATGGCAGATGTATTCCATACACCGGTAGCAGTACCTTCATTACCAACAACCTTCTCCGCAAAATGTGGTTTTGGCCAATCAATCATACTGTGTACTTCGCTGCCTACTATTTTTGCAGAAAAGATGTGGCTCTGTCCTATTGACCATACTGAATTGAAGCATAATATTAATTTGGTCCAGAATCCAGGTTGGACAAATCCGGAATAACCTTTTTAAATATTAAATAAAATGAGGAATATATATAATATAATTTGGGGTATTGTGCTAATTGTTTGTAGCACAGCCTGTAATAAAGAATGGGAAGATGAGCAATATTTACATATGGCTTCTTTCAAAGGAATGTTAATGATCAGGGAGTGACCACGACGTATGTTCGATTTAAGCCAGGTGGAGTGGTAAAATATGACCTTCCGGTTATTATGAGTGGATTACTATGACTAGTCAATCTCATACAATTCATTTTGCTTTGGATCCTGATACTTTGGAACGGTTAAATATAGAACAATATGGACATCGTGAAGAACTTTATTTTCAACAGTTGCCAAGTAAGTATTATAGTATGCCGGAGTCTGTTGAAATGCCGGCTGGTGAATGTTTGACAACATTGCCGATTGAATTTAAATTAGATGAGACGCTTGACCAAGCAGATAAGTGGGTGTTACCCATACAGATATTGGGTGATCAATCTTATGATTATCAGATAAATCCACGTAAATACTATCGTAGAGCTATGCTGCGTTTACTTCCATTCAATGATTATTCAGGCACGTATGATGCGGCTCAATATCGAATTTTTCTTAAACCTGATGTGAAGAATCCTTTCACTATATCCTCGCAAAGAGCATTTGTGGTAGATGATAGGACAATTTTTATCTATGCAGGTACAAGAGATATAGATTATCTTGATCGCAAACAGTATAAAGTGTTTATTCGTTTTCCGGAAAAAGGTACAGATTCTAAATTGTTAGAAGTATGGTCTGATAATCCAGAGATTGAATTAAAACTTGATGAAAAAAAGGCATGTACTTTTACAATGAATGAAGAGATGGATGAGTTAAAGCCTTATCTGAAGAAGATTTATATTACTCTTTATTTATATTACTCTTTTAAGGATTATACAACTGTCCCTGGTACAAAGCTTGAATACGTGGTAGAAGGTTCTTTGGCAATGCAGCGTAATTTGAATACTTTGATTCCTGACGAAGATCAGCAGATTCAGTGGTAAACTGAAGTTTGTCTAGCTCTTATAAATATTGGGGAGAATTCTATCTATGTGATAGGAAGATTCTCCCCTTTTTTATTCTAATAAAACTTATAGGGAGAGGGTTAACATCTGTTTAAGTCTTCTCCTTTTTTAACCTAATTATTTACTTCTTTTAAAAGGAAAGGTATGAGAAAAGGAATACTCCTCAATATTTTGTTTATTATAGGGATGACATGCTTGGTGTCATGTAATGATGACAATGACAAAGCATTGGATGAAGGAAAAAACACGGAAAGTGGAGATGTTCAGGAGGACAACATGGATCCGATCACTGAATTTACTGCTGCTGCCACATCAAAAGCTAACGAATTGCAACTGAAATGGAAAAATCCTTCAGATGCAGTATTAGTAGAGATTTCTTATGCTTTAGAAGTAGGTGGCGGAGATATCCCCTTGACTACTAATGTGCGTGTATATGGTGAGAAAAATAGTAAATATGCACTCCAATTACCAGAATTTGGAACCTACCAAATTGCTGCTGTAGCCGTTGATAATTATGGTAAGCGTTCCGAGAAAGTGACGATTTCAGCTACTCCAGCCGAAAAAGACGCGATTGACCCGGATATAATAGCAGAGTATAAATTGCCGATTGCCGATCCTTTTGTGTTATACCATGAAGGTAAATACTATGCATATGGAACTCGTGTTAACGGATTCGAAGTGTATATCTCTGAAGATTTGAAGCAATGGAAGCGAAATGATATAAAGGCTTTGTCACCGGAAAATTCCTGGGGAACTAAATGGTATTGGGCTCCGGAAGTATATTATGTGAAATCAAAGAATTTGTTTTATATGTTCTATTCGGTAGAAGAACATATTTGTGTAGCTACCTCTACTAGCCCGGAAGGCCCCTTTATACAGAGGGAAAAGAAGCCTATTGTAGCAGATGAGAAAGGAATTGATACTTCGTTTTTTATAGATGATGATGGTACTCCTTATCTCTATTATGTACGATTTACCGGGGGAAACGTGATTTGGGTAGCAGAAATGAATGACGACTTGACCAGTATAAAAAAAGAAACATTGACTAAGTGTATAAGTGCTACTGAACCTTGGGAGAAGAAACAAGGGACGATTGCCGAAGGTCCTTCGTTGTTGAAGAAAGGGAATACTTATTACCTGATATATTCAGCAAACCACTATGAAAGTAAAGACTATGCTGTAGGATATGCAACGGCTAGTTCTCCTAAAGGACCTTGGACCAAGTATAGCGGAAATCCGATTCTCCGGAGAGACAAAGAGGCTGCTAAGTCTGTAGGGCTAGTCGGTACAGGACATGGAGCACCGTTTGTCTGTGCCAATGGAAGTTATAAATATATCTTTCATGCTCATGCAAGTGAGACAAGTGTAGGCCCCCGTACTTCCTATATCAGTAACTTTAATATCTCCGATAAAGGAGTAATTAGTATCACAGGAGAAACGATTGAACCAGTGAGAATAAAGTAACCCTATAAACTAGGAATATCATGAAAAATATCCGATTTAATATGCTGTTAGGAATCTGTTTCTTTCTCTTATTTGCATTATTAGGTGCATGCGGTGGGGGCGACTCGCCTATCACGGATGAAATAGATGATGGAAAGCAGGATGGACAGGGCCCAAAAACAGTACCTCCGGTTACCAATCTTGTGGCGGAGAAAACGGAGAGAGCGAATGAATTGCAAGTAAGCTGGACTAATCCTGTCGGAGCTATTTCTGTAGAGATCTCTTATTTGTTAGAGGGAGATAAACCTGAGAACACAGCAAAGAAAAACATACGTATTGCTACAGAAAAGGTTGGTTCGCTGTTAATAGTTGTCTCTGAACCGGGAACATATATTGTGACTGCCGTCGCTGTCGATAATTATGGGAAACGCTCGGAGGAATTGACGGTCACTGCTACGCCGCTTCGTGAAGAAGAGGTAGTGAGAACCCGTTTCCTGGAAAGAGCTGACATCCTGATGACTTCGTTAATGAATCTTTGTTTCGGAAAGTCTGCACGTGACTGTTGGAATACAAGATATCCGCTTGCTACCGGACCTTATTGGGATGGAGATGCCGTAGTCTGGGATCAAGGAGCAGGGCTTTCTGGCTATGTAGCTTTGCGTGGAGCTTCAATCGGGGTATCTGCTTATGAAAAAAAGTATGCAGATTTGACTGACCGTATGTTTAACAGTATCAATCGTTTTATCACAACTGATAACAAGCGCAGCGCTTACGCAGTTTATCCGCAAAACGGAAATGAAAGGTATTATGACGATAATGTCTGGATAGGACTGGATATGGCGGAACTGTATGAACAGACAAAGGAAAATCGTTTCTTGGAGAAGGCGAAAATGGTTTGGGATTATTTGATGGTGGGAAACACCAGTTCATGTGGTGGCGGTATTCTTTGGAGGGAAATACCGGCATACAGTAATAAACATACATGTTCTACCGCACCGGCTGCAGTATTGGGATGTAAATTATATCAGATAACCAAAGAGCAGAAGTATCTGGATAAAGCTAAAGAATTTTATGCATGGTTGATACAATACATGCAAGATCCGAGTGATCACCTTTTCTATGATAATATTACTCCTTCGATGACTATAGGCAAAAGTAAGTACAGTTACAATTCCGGTCAACCAATGCAGGCTGCTTGTTTATTGTACAATATAACAGGAGAACAACAATATCTGAATGAAGCGCAGCAGATTGCCCGTTCAGCCCACAGTAAGTGGTTTACCTTGTATGACTCAAAAGAACTGGGAGAAAAGTTCTATCGTATAAATGGAGATCATGCCTGGTTTTATTCTGTATTGTTTCGTGGTTTCCTTGAGCTGTATAAGATTGATGGAAGAAGGGATTATGTCACTGCGTTCGAGAAGAGCATGTTGCAGGCTTGGATGTCGAATGCCGGAATCAAACAACTAATCTGCTGAGTAATAATTATTTTATCGGTAAAACGAATTCTTCTTGGCAAGTCCTGCACGAAGGAGCTTTTGTCGAGATGCTGGCTCGTTTAGTTTTTCTGGTACCAGAAAGAAAATAATATAGAATAAGATGTATAAATA
>ERZ860009.891-NODE-891-length-11100-cov-1.143413_pt1 | contig 11100 bp, 17 predicted proteins | sample MGYA00510114_ERZ860009 | MGnify/ENA primary metagenome ERZ860009 (study PRJEB30046, sample SAMN00715177) | human gut metagenome | study: EMG produced TPA metagenomics assembly of the A metagenome-wide association study of gut microbiota in type 2... | reverse complement strand
TATATACAAGGGTACGAAGTGCCGTAATCCGGATGGTACAGTTAATTATGTAAGATTGGATGTGATTAATGGCAAAGAATGTTAAGTCAACAGTAAAGCTTAATATGCCTGTGGTGAGAAGACTTACGGCAGCAGCACAGGTGTCATTGGCACAGACTGCAGAAGCTATACATACAGATGTTGTTCAAAGGCAGGTAATGCCTAGAGATACAGGTACATTACAGAATGAGAGTACATTTGTATATACACAGGATATTGCAAATGGTAAGGTGGAGCTTATATCAGCACGCCTTATGCAAGAAGATTGTACTATCATCCGGAATACAACTTCCACCAGTCACCTTGGACTGATGAAAGCGGTAAGAGGCACGAGGGTAATGCCAATGCAAAAGGCAGATGGCTTGATGATTACCTTAAAGGCGGTAAGAAACAGAATTTTGCCAAGAATGCTTTTGCTAAGCTGTATAAGAGGAATGCGGGGTTATGATGTTAGGAATAGGTGATGTAAGAGATTATATAGCAGGTCTTGGTATTGCAGACAATACTAACGTGTATTGCGGCAAATTAGACGACAAAAAGAATAAGAGCATAGGTGTTTACAATAATAACAAGCAAAGACCTGTGCAGATGGCGGTAGGCGGCTTAAATAACAGCTCTTATCGTGTTAAGTCTGTAAGCATATTGGTTCATTGGAATACCAGTGTAAGAGACACAGAGAAGACCGCAGAACAGCTCTACAATATGCTTAGAGATATGAACCATATTACAATCAACGATACTAAAGTGCTCTTCACTAAAATGCTGGTTGATGAGCCTGTTGATGTAGGGACAGATGATAAAGGTATCTTTGAGAGTGTAATAGAATTAGATATTTATTATGAAAGGTAGGTAAAAGTATGGCACAGAATACTAAATTAGCCGGATATAATGCAGGAGCAACACCACTTACTGGCGTTAATCCGGTTCATACAATTCAGTTCGGTGTATGTATAACAGGAAGAAAGAGCACAGATACACCGGAAACAGTAGAAACAAAGGTTGTAAAAGATGCAGAGAGCTTAAGCATATCCGTGGATGGAACTATTGAAGAATGGAATCCAATGGATCAGGCGGGCTGGACAAGAAGACTTACAACAGGTAAGTCACTTGGCATGACTATGGGTGGTAAGCGTAATTATGGTGATGAAGGTAATGATTATATTGCAAGCCTGGCATTAAAGACAGGACAGGATTGTAATACATGGGTATCGGTTATCTTTCCTAATCTTGACCAGCTTCTTATACCGGCGGTTATCAACGTAACATCTCTTGGTGGAGATTCAACAAGCATTGATGCACTTGAATGGGAAGCACAGTCAGACGGAAAACCAACATATATAGAATATAATCAGGAATAAGGAAAGTGGGATTTGAACAATGGCAAAAACAGATTTTAAAGTAATAGACATATCTATGAAGATTACTAACCAGTTACCAATGATTCGTATTACAGAGGATCTGGTTGTAACCGTTAACAATAGAAAGAATAACATTCTATGTGTACAGGCTATGGCTAGTGAGGCAGAAAAGAAAGTCAATGAAGATGGTGATAATGGTATTGGATTTATGGTAAAGGCTCTTGAAATGCTTGTTGGTAAGGAAGCTGCTGATAAGATTGAAGATATGGATTTACCACTTCCAGAGTATAAGGAAATGTACAATACGATTATGAGCGTTGCCACAGGAACATACGGAGAGGAACAGACACCCTCAAAGTGAGACGTACTATGACCTATGGGATGACTGGGAATTGATAGAGTCCAGTTTTCTGTCACAGTATGGTATAAGATTACGTGCAGATGATGATATGTCCTGGTCAGAATTCTGTTCTTTATTATCAGGAATAATGCCTGAAACACCACTTGGAAGAGTGGTAAGTATAAGGGCAGAGAAAGACATTAAAGTTATCAATAGCTTTACTAAGGAACAGAAAAAGATACATGATGACTGGCTTCTGAAGCGTAATAGGAAAATGGTGGGAACACCACAGTATATAGAATATTGGACACGATTACAAAGAGATTTTAAGGCTGCTTACTCAAAGAAGTAGGCAGTCTTTTTTCGTGCCAGAAAGGAGGGGAAATGTCAGATACAGTAGGACAGATAGCTCTGGAGCTTGGCATAGACAGCTCACAGATAGTTAGTCAGCTTACAGGAGCTTCTAATAAGGCAGCTAAGCAGGCAACAAATATCTTTTCTGGGTTTGGTAAGAAGATAGCTGCAGGACTAAGCATAGCAGCAGTTGCTAAGTTCACGAAAGACTGCATAAAGTAGGTTCGAATGTCACAGAAGTGCAGAATGTAGTTGATACAGCATTTAAGGACTTAAGCTGGCAGGCAGACCAGTGGGCCTCCAATGCTATGACTAACTTCGGCTTATCGGAATTGTCGGCTAAGAAGTACATGGGTGTGTTTGGCCAGATGAGTAATGCTATGGGTATTACAGGTAAGGCGGCACTTGATATGGCTGAAAATGTAACTGGATTAACTGGTGATGTTGCATCATTTTACAATCTTAGTACGGATGAAGCATATACAAAGCTGAAATCTATCTGGACAGGTGAAACGGAAACACTCAAGGACTTAGGTGTTGTCATGACTCAGACTAACTTAGACCAATATGCTCTTAATAACGGTTTTGGTAAGACTACCGCCAAAATGACAGAGCAGGAAAAAGTAATGCTGCAGTATCAGTATGTTACGAGTGCTTTATCAATGCCACAGGAGACTTTGTTAAGACACAGGATTCCTGGGCGAATCAGACAAGAATATTATCACTCAGATTCGAACAGTTAAAGGCTTCTCTTGGTAAAGGCTTCATAGCATTGTTTACACCTATCTTGCGAGGCTTTAACAGCTTGTTGGCAGGATTACAGAAGGTTGCCGATGGTTTTGCAAACTTTGTGCAGATGCTTACAGGTGCCGATATATCATCCTCTATGGGAAGTATAAGTGCTGATATAGCAGGCATAGGAGATGATGCTGGAGGTGCTGCAGATAATATAGGTGATATAGGAAGTGCAGCCAAGAAGACTGCTAAAGATATAGAGAGGTCACTTGCAGGCTTCGACCAGATAAGTAAGCTGACAGAGCCAACAGATGATAGTAGTGCTTCGGGTTCAGGTACAGATTCAACATCAGGTATTGGAAGTGTAGACCTTGTACCGGATGTAAGTGGAAGTACAGCGAATGTATCAAGTGCAATATCCGATATGGCAGACAAGGTAAAGAAAGCCCTGGAACCATTAAAGGCAATATCATTTGATAATCTTGTATCATCACTTGACAATCTCAAGAGAGCGGTACAACCATTAACAGAAAAGTTGTTTTCTGGATTGGAATGGGTTTATTACAATGTGTTAGTTCCACTGGCAAGCTGGTATATAGAAGATTTAATACCGACTTATATTAATACGTTAGCAGATGCTTTTGAATTACTTACACGGTATTAGATGTATTTAATCCGGTGTTTGAATCTGCTTGGGATAACTTCTTTAAGCCTATAGCAGAATGGACAGGTGGCATTGTTGTCGATGTCATAAATTCCATAGGAGATGCTTTTTTATTAGTAGCAGGTTATCTAAAAGAGCATGAGACAGATGTTAAAGACTGGACAGATTTATATATAACACCATTCTTTAAAACTATCACAGATTTTATAACGGAATTATATGATTTAATAAAAAGTGTAATAGGCTTTGTGATAGATTTATTAGGCCCATCTTTTGATGAAATTGTTGCAATTATTTCTGGCACAATTAGTGCAATAATAAAAATTGTAACAGGTGTTTTGGATATACTCAAAGGTGTAATAGAGTTCCTTAACGGAATATTTACAGGCGATATTGATAAGTGTATGCAAGGCATAAAGGATATCATTAAAGGATGTCTTGAGGCTATATGGGGTATCATAAAAGTAATTGTTTCTCTTATAGTAAATCTGGTTGAAGGTACTGTAGATATAGTGATTAATTTACTAAAAGATATATTTACTGTGATAGGAAATATATTATCTTCGATAAAGTCAGTATTTGATAAAGTGCTTATGGCAATATTTAATGCAGTTATTTCAGTAATTGACGGAATTAAAGATGCATTATGGAAATTGTAGATTTCGTTGGAGATACGTTTAGTAGTGCCTGGTCAAATGTATGGAATGGAATTATCAATGCATTTGATAATATATTTGGTGGCATTGTAGATATCGCCAAAGGGCCTATTAATATGGTAATTGGACTTATAAATGGTATGCTTGATGGATTAGAAAGTGGTATTAATTGGATAGTCCGTAAGATAAATGGATTAAGCTTTGATGTACCTGACTGGGTACCGGTTATAGGTGGTGACCATTTCGGGTTTGATTTACCGGAAGTTGGATTTGGCAGTATCCCATACCTTGCAGAAGGTGGATATGTAAAGCCAAACACTCCACAGCTTGCCATGATTGGCGATAACAAACATCAGGGTGAAGTTGTTGCACCTGAGGATAAATTGCTTGAAATGGCACAAAAGGCAGCAGATATGGCTTCAAGTGCCGAACTTTTGGCAGAGGCTATAAGTATTCTTAAACAGATACTTAGGATTCTTGAAACATTGGATCTTGATATACAGCTTGACGGGAAGAGCCTTAAAAAGTATGTGGTAGATAAGATTAACGAGCATACAAAAGCAACAGGGAAATGTGAGATTATAACATAAGGATGTGATGAATTGATACTGAGATGTGACGGGCAGGAGCTTCCGGCTCCTGTGTCCATCAAAGTGGATGATGAGATATTATGGTCTTCCGCTACGGACGTACACTTGACGGCACAATGCTGGGAGATGTTGTTGCTGAGAAGAAGACCTTGTCTGTTAATTGGGGAATATTGCAGGAATCAGAGCTTATGATAATAAAAAATAAGCTGATTGCCGGGTTTTTCCCGATAACATTCCATGATGACGGGCAGGACATAACAATACCAACTTATAGGGGAACACTTAGTAAAGAGCAGATAGGCAGACTTGACGACGGTATATTTTATTACAGAAGTGCAAGTGTTCAGATTATACAGCAGTAATATAGGAAAGGAATCAGAAAATGAAACAGACAATGAGAATTAAAACGGTATACGAGAAATTAAGTCAATTGCATGAGATAAATAAACATTTTCCGGTAAAATTAAGCTATGCGATTGCAAAAAACATAAAAACATTAGCGTCAGAGGCACAAAATGCAGACAATTAAGAGCAAAAATTTTAAAAGACAGATGTTTAAAAGATGATGAGGGAAGACCGGTTGTAAAAGATGGGACTTATCAGTTTGATTCTGATGAAATCAAGGAAAATACAATTAAAGAAATTGGTGATATTAATGATACAGAGGTTGAGATTGAACTCATGCCATTGTCGCTTGAATTGATCGAAACATGTGACAGTGGGGACTATGACAGTATTTCTTTAAAAGAATGGAGACGCTTGAATTTATGATACAGGAGTAATGTATGTATAGTGAAGTTTCGGAAGAATTTATAAATACAATAAGAAGTCCTTCAAGAACATTTAATGCACGATTAAAGATTAACGGCAAATGGTATAGCACCGGGTTAAAAAAGATGACGTATGAGAATTCTTCAAGCAGTGAAGAGTCATTACAACTCGGTTCGGCAGTTTCGGCTAAAATAGAGCTTACAGTTGCAAAGATAGACGAGCTTTTTGAAAATACAGAGATTTCAGTAGAAATCGGATTAAAACTGCAAGGTGGTGCATATGAATATGTTCCGGTTGGAATATTTACGGCAGAGCATCCTACGAATGATGAAAATTCAACGACATTTACAGCATACGACAGAATGATAAAAACAACAGGGATATACATATCAGATTTATCATATCCTGCGAAAGCAAAAGTGTATTGAATGAAATTAGTGTTCAGTGCGGGGTTCTGATAGATACATCAGGTATTGATGTTGTTATTGAAAAAAAACCTGAAGGTTATACATGCCGCGAGATGATAGGTTATATAGCTTCACTTGTCGGAGGCTTTGCTTGTGTGAACAGAATAGGAACTATAATTATAAAATGGTATGAGCAAACAGATTTCAAACTTGATTTATCACGAATCATGACATTTGAAAAAACAGAGAGCAATTATCATTTAGATTATTTAACAGCAAATATAGACAATTCAAATTCATACACAGCAGGAGGTGGAACGCTCGGTGTAACATTTGACAATCCATTTATGACATCTTCAGGGCTTGAAGATGTATATAATAAGATAAAAGGATTTACATACAGAGAAGTTGAATTAAAAGCACCTGCGGATATACGACTAGATGTATGGGATATTATAACGGCAGCAGTTAATGGCGTTGAGTATAGTGTGCCAGTTATGAATATAGTATATGAGTATGACGGCGGAATGTCTATGACTGTAAAATCATTCGGAAAAACAGAAGTTGAGACAAGCACAGATTTCAAAGGCCCGACATCAAAAGCAGTTGAAAGAATGTATTCGGAACTTATTACAACAAAAGAACTTGTTGCTAAAAAAGTAGATGCTGAATGGGTAAAAGCGAATACAGTTACATCTGAGAAGGTAATTTCAATAGAGGCTGATATATTAAGCATAAAAAATAATTATTTGCAGACAAATGAAGCTGATATAAAATACGCAACAATCGAGAAGCTCGACGGTGTAGAAGGAAAATTTGAAGATTTTTATGCAAAAGACTTTGAATCAGCCGTATCAAAAATTGAAGACTTAACTGTTCGAGTTGAAAAGGTAAATACAATAATGTTCGGCTCTGCGTCAGGTGGTTCTTTAACTACAGAGTTTTCCAATTCTGTAGTAAGTCTTATCGGTGATGCACAGATAAAGTCTGCAATGATAGAAAGTATAGCCGCAGATAAAATCACAAGCGGGAAGATTTATACAAACCTTGTTGAAATTTTAAGCGAAAGCGGAAATCTTGATATAGCTGACAATACGATACAGATAAAAGATGATAAAAAAATTATAAGAGTTCAAATAGGTAAAGATGCCAATTCTGACTATAACATGTACGTGTGGGATAAATCCGGCAACTTGATGTTTGATGCTTTAGGTTTAACCGAAAACGGTGTAAAACGTGAGATAATCCGTAACGACATGATAAAGGAAGATGCAAATATCGCGGCAAGTAAGCTGGATATAGAAAGCCTTTTTAACGTTATTAACGAAGATGGAAGCCACACGCTAAAAAGTAGTAAGATTTATGTGGATGCGAACAAACAGACGCTTGATGTTGCGTTTAAAGACATGACTACGAATGTTACGGAGATACAGAAGTCTGTAACAACGCAAGGAACACAGCTCATTGCTGTGCAGGAGCAGATAAGCTCTAAGGTTTGGCGGCAGGATATAACAACGGCTGTGAATGATTTGCAAATTGGTGGAAGGAATCTTTTTCAAAATACAGGTTATACGAGAGGAAATTTATATTTAGGGTGGTGTCAGAGCACAACGACAGCTCATAAAGATGAAATTGTTGCTGATAATGCCACACTTTCCGGGAAAGCTCGAAAGATAACATATGTAGAAGCTGGCTCGCAGGGAGCATACATAGATATTCCCGCAAGTCTAAAAAGCAAAAAGAATTTACAAAAAAAGGTATATACACAATCTTGTTTGTTAAAGGCAAATAAGGCAATATCTGTCACATGGGGAAACAGCAGTCCAGGATTTAATAAAAGCACAGTGAATGTTTCCACAGAATGGCAAAAGTTCGAGATAAAAACAACAGTTGTTGTAAACTATGTATTCAGCAAATTAACAGAATTTTTTGTGTCAAATGTGACAGCAGGAACAGAGTTATATATCGCGGACTACAAATTTGAAGAAGGAGAATTTGCAACTCCTTGGACACCAGCTCCCGAGGACACAGATAGTTCAATTTCCGCAGTAGATACAAAAGTTACGACGATAAGCAATCAGTACACGTCTTTAAATCAATCTTTAACAAGTCTTACGGCAACAGTAAACAGCAATACAACAAAGATAAGCGAAAAAGCAGACGGAAGTACAGTTACAGCTTTACAGGCGAATATGACAGCACTGACAGCTGACTTGAGCGGCTTTAAAACTACTGTTAGCAGTACATATGCGACCAAAACAGCATTGAACAGCGTAGACGACAAATTTGCCAATTACAGCACTACAACGCAAGTGAACTCTGCAATAAACCAGTCAGCAAGTTCAATATTGGCAAGTGTAAGTTCTACATATGCGACAAAAGCCAGCTTAGAACTTAAAGTTGATAAAAACAAGCTGATAAGCGAAATTAATGCAAGTGCAGACGTTATTACACTTAAATCGAACCGATTTGTTTTAGACAGCACAAATGCGAAGATTGCGGCAGATGGAAGAGTTGAATTTACCGGAGGAACGATTGGTGGTTGGAAGATTGACAACATTCGCTTTATTCAGATTATGACAAATATCGTGTGTATATACAGACAGTAACCGGAGCTGAAGATTGGGCTTTTTCGGTTCAGGAGAAAAAAGAAGATGGCAAATATTATGGAAACTTCATTGTAGACGCCAGAGGATATGTAAGAATAAATGACGGATATTTATCTACAAAGAATCATTCAGTTGGCGGTAAAGGTATCGAAATAAACGAAAGCACGATTAAACTTTACTCGTGGACTGACAAAGATAATCTCGTTGGAAGTATTTATTCAACATATATTGACAGTGGAAATAGTGACTCTCAAAATAAGAGGCAATCCTTGGTCATTTGCTCGGATTTTAATGATGAGCTTCACCTTGATTACATGGATGAAAATAGAAAACCTTATGTAGCCATAGCGATTGATAGAAACGCCGACAACAAAGTACACATGATGGTTCCTACTGTATTTCACAATGAGTTGCAAACATATTCTGATGATTATAGCCTTACAGTTAATTCAAATTTTTCTGTCGGCAAAAAAGGAACTGAAAAAATCGCAAGATTTTGGTGCTATAACGGGGGCAGCGACACAAAAAGCGTCCGCATATTTAATTCTGGTGGCGAGTCGGGAAAGTATCTCACAAACTGTGAACTTTCGCTGTGGGGTACTGGAGCAGTTCAGTATAATTGGAGTGTAAATGGAACTATTTACGGGAACATTTCAAGTGACTCAGATAGAAACATCAAGAAAGATATTAAAGCCCTTGATATTGAGAATTCAGCACAATTCATTTATAGCTTGATTCCGTCAGAGTTAGATTTAAAAATGGCACATCAAACAGGTTGCACCACGGCCTTATAGCCCAGGAGGTCAAAGAGTCAATGAAAGGTGACTGGGGCGTGTTTATAGATAAAGCGGTCGATGACAAAAACTATAATGCGATAGCAGTAGATGATTTGACAGGTGAGCAGACGCAGCTTTTAACTGCTCGTTATGGCTTGAGATATGACGAACTTATAGCCGATTTAATAGCGACAGTACAAAGTTTGAACAACAGAATTAAAGCATTAGAAAAGTAAGAAAGACAGGTGTAAATATGTATAATGATTCCTCATAGACGCGAAAGCGTCTTTTTTTAATACAAAAATTTTAAAGTTGCACCAGTGCAACAGAAAGGATTTTAAGATGGAAAAAATAAAAGTTATTGTAACAACAGTGTGGAGCATTATTTTAAGTGCTTTGGGAATATTGGCAATTCCGGTACTGTTATTGGTTACATGCAATATAATTGACTATGCGACAGGGCTTGTAGCTTCTAAGTTTAGAAACCAGGAGATTGATAGTTACAAGGGGATAAAAGGAATACAAAAAAGATATGTATGTGGCTTTTAGTTGGAGTTGGTGTGATAGTGGACCAGCTCCTTTCTTATTCTGCAGGTGTTATTGGAATAACATTGCCATTTACATTTTTAGTGGCTTGTGTTGTGGCAATATGGCTGATCTGTAACGAAATTATAAGTATATTGGAAAACATCAATGATATCGGTGTAGCACTTCCACCATTCTTGCAGCCTATTGTTAAGAATTTAAAGAGTCAGGTAGAACAGAAAACAACAATTGATAATCAGGAGGATAAATAATATGAGTATTAGAGGAGTTGACATTAGCGATAACAACGGAACACTTAACTGGGACATTATCAAGGAGCAAATTGATTTTGCAATTGTTAGAGTAGGATATGGCTCTAATTATGAATCACAGGACGATAAGCAGGCTGTAAGAAATATGCAGGAGCTTGAAAGAATTGGTAAACCATATGCTGTATATCTTTATAGTTATGCTCTCAACGAAGACGAGGCACATAGTGAAGCTGCACATATCTTAAGAATGATTGCTGGCTATAATCCAGCATTAGGTATTTATCTGGATATGGAAGTGCAGATGGATACAAAGTAAGAAACAACAAAGATCCTCGCACTAATGGAGAAGCATACACTAGATATTGCCAGATCGTTATGGATGATTTAAAGGCGGCTGGCTTTGAGGTTGTAGGCACATATGCTAACCTTGACTGGTTCTCTAATATCTTAGATAGGGAAGCACTTACAGATAAGAAGTGGCTTGCTATCTGGGGACCTGATAATTGTCCGGTAGATTGGGCTGAAATCTGGCAGGATAGTTCGGATGGTTGCATAGATGGTTCGTCTGCAAGGACAGACACAGACATCTATGTGAATGAAGAGACATTTAATGCTTATGCAAAGGCTAATACACCGGAATATGAGCCAGAAGAACCTATCCCAGAAAGAGATATAGAAGATGTGGGTACGATGTACCATGAAGGAGATCACGTTTGTTACAATAGAATCTATTATACAGCCGGCGACTGGACAGATGGAGCAACACCGTATTATACAGATGGAGTTATAACACATGTATATAAAGGAACTAGACACCCTTACCTTATCGGTGATGGAACAGGATTCGTAGATGATAATTGTATTACAGGCCATTATGATGATGAACCTAATGACACACCACCAGAAGAACAGGAAGATGAGACAGAAGATGTAACATATACTACAGTGGAAGCTGGAGAAGGATTCTGGCAGGTAGCAGGAAGAGCGTTAGGAGACTCATATAG
>ERZ860009.887-NODE-887-length-11123-cov-1.635345_pt1 | contig 11123 bp, 7 predicted proteins | sample MGYA00510114_ERZ860009 | MGnify/ENA primary metagenome ERZ860009 (study PRJEB30046, sample SAMN00715177) | human gut metagenome | study: EMG produced TPA metagenomics assembly of the A metagenome-wide association study of gut microbiota in type 2... | reverse complement strand
CGGCTCAAACGTCCGCTCGCGCCGCCACAACTTTTCAATTTCTTCCGTGCTCTTCCATACCCCGCAGCCAAGACCGGCTAAGTAAGCTGCTCCCAAAGCCGTAGTCTCAACCACTTCGGGACGCACGACCGGAACGCCGGAAATATCTGCCTGAAACTGCATCATCAGGTCATTTTCCGAGGCGCCGCCGTCTACCCGCAGCTCGGTAAGCCGCGCGCCGGCATCATTCATCATTGCCCGAAGTACGTCATTGCACTGGAATGTTATTGATTCTAATGCAGCCCGAGCAATATGCGCGCGTGTCGTTCCACGAGTCAGACCGATCATTAATCCTCGTGCATGAGGATCCCAGTAAGGGGCACCCAACCCGACAAAGGCCGGAATCAAGTAAACGCCTCCGTTGTCTTTAACTTGCCGCGCCAGGCTCTCGATTTCCGCGCTTGTCTCAATCAGTCCCATACCCTCCCTAAGCCACTGCACAACAGCACCGGCCACGAAAACGCTTCCTTCCAAAGCATAGCTGGTTGCGTCCGGAATCTTCCAACCGACGGTACTCAAAAGCCGGTTGTCGGATAACTTAGGCGTCGAACCTGTATTCATAAGGAGGAAGCCGCCGGTGCCGTAAGTATTTTTGGTCATGCCGGGCTGAAAGCATGCCTGCCCGAAGGTAGCTGCCTGCTGGTCTCCTGCCGCGCCGCAGATGTCAATCGAAGCGCCGAGGATTGCAGGCGCCGTCCTGCCGATAAGGCCGGAGCTTGGAACAACGCAGGGGAGCATGGACGCCGGAATGCCGAAGATATCCAGCAGCTCCTCATCCCAGCGGCAATTGTGAATATTAAATAAGAGTGTGCGGGAAGCATTCGAGACGTCCGTGACGTGCTCTAAACCTCCTGTCAGATTCCAAATAAGCCAGCTGTCGACAGTGCCGAATAAAAGCTCGCCGGCCAAAGCCTTCTCTCTCGCACCCTCAACGTTGTCTAAGATCCAGCGAACCTTCGAGGCGGAAAAATAAGGATCCAGACAAAGTCCGGTTTTGTCATGAATTAAAGGCTCAAACCCATTGTCGTGAAGCCGTTCGCAAAAAGCCGCAGTACGCCTGTCCTGCCAAACAATCGCGCGATAGATCGGCTCTCCGGTTTTCTTCGACCATACGATCGTGGTCTCTCTTTGATTTGTGATGCCAAGCGCCCGCAGCGCCGATCCGGACAGGTTGAGATCGGCCAATGCGCCTAGCAAACATTCTTTTTGTTTCAGCCAGATTTCCTCGGCATCCTGCTCGACCCAGCCGTCGTGCGGAAAATATTGAGTGAGCGGTTTTTGACAGGCTGCCAGGGGCCGCCCCTCGGCATTAAAAATAATCGCTCGGGCACTTGTCGTCCCTAAGTCCAGAGAAGCTATCAATTCTGTGGTTCCAATCATCCGGAAGAGCCTCGTAGATTCTTTGATTAATCTCCGGCGGTGGAACTAAAAGCCGGATTTGTATCGTCAAACTAACACAACGAGCAGACCGATAGCCGAATTTTCTTCTCTCTCTTGTAAAAGAGTCTGCCGAAATTGATGTCTTTTGTCCCGTATTAAACGAATCCGGTCTAAAAATTATCGATATCAGCCTTTTTTACAGCCTAAAACGAGTTAACAAAGGCGGCCGGAAGAATAAGAGAATTAAGCAAGGAGGGGTTTTCTCTTAGGTAAACGCCGAATTTCTATTAACTTCGTTTATTTTCCAGTGAAATTCTGCGAAAACACAACTTTTTCTATTTTGCTCCAAAAAAGCAAGTTTAAAAATCCCTAACAATTATTCGAAAAATATGAAACAATTGGGGTAGAAGTTTTAAAAAGAAAGTGAGGATTATATGAAGCTTCCACTGCAAGTTAGTTTCCACGGTATCGATCGTTCTGAAGCTCTTGAAAATTTAATCGCAAAAGAAGTCGAAGGACTCCACAAGTTTGACGCTGATCTGATCAGCTGCCGCGTTGCCGTTGAAAGCGAAGGCCGCCACCAGAACCAAGGCAGAGAGTGCAGCGTTCGCGTTTCTCTTAACGCTCCCGGCCACGAATTCATCATGAACACGAAGAACGAAGACGCCCACGCAGCCGTTCGCGCTGCTTTCGACTCTTTGGCCCGCCAGGTCAAAGACAATGCTGCAAAGCGCAGAGGCAATTAATCCTCTTTTCTGCTTGATGCAACCGCAGACTCTTTAATGAGTCCGACACCCGCCCGACAGATGCCGAGGCGGGTTTATTTTTGCCTTCCGTTCGCGTTTCTGTTCGTTTCGATTTCAAACATTCCCTCACAACTCGTTGATTTTCCTGAAATCTTGACGAGAGTATAGTTAACGCTACCAAAGTGCCGTCTTTAAAAATCGCCTTCGGATTCCACTATAGCGGCCTACTCCGTTAACTTGGAAGAACATGCAGACTAAGAACAACGCAAAAGAATTTATCTCCGTCCGCGGAGCAAAACAAAACAACTTAAAAAATATCGACGTTTCTTTCGAACACGGCAAATTAACCGTCGTCACCGGCGTCTCCGGCTCGGGTAAGTCCTCTTTGGTTTTTGACACCCTTTATGCTGAAGGCCAGCGCCGCTATGTCGAAACTTTCAGCCCCTACGTTCGCCAGTTCATGGACCGTATGGATCGCCCTAAGGTCGACAAAGTCGAAGGTGTGCCGCCCGCTATCGCGATTGACCAGACCAATCCGGTCAGAAACTCGCGCTCGACCGTGGGCACGATGACTGAGATCAACGATCATCTGAAGATGCTCTTTTCTCAGGCTTCTTCGCTTTACTGCCGCTGCTGCGGACGCCTGGTGCGTGAAGAAAGCCCTCAGGATATCTGGGAAGACATCGCCGAGCGCTTAGAAAACGTTTCTCCGGACACACGCCTAAGCGTGTGCTTCCACGTGCACGTCCCTGCCTCGCTTCCACCCGAAACCGCCATTGCCGGCCTGGAGGCTCAGGGCTTTACACGTTGCACTGTCGTTTCTCAGGGCAAAACGAACGGCTCCGACATTGAGGTCATTGCCGACCGCTTTAAACCGTCCGTCATCCGCAGCCGTGCCGTGGAAGCCGTCGAAACGGCGCTCCGTCTCGGCAAGGGTTTGATGGAACTCAAAGTCCGCGTCCCCGGCGCCGATGAAGAAGTTTGGAAATTTTCCGCTGCGCTCACTTGTCCTGAGTGCGGAATTACCTACGCGCGCCCGCATGATTCGACCTTCAGCTTCAATTCTCCGCTAGGCGCCTGCGATACCTGCCGCGGCTTCGGAAGAATCATCGGCGTGGATTACGGCTTAGTCATCCCCGATGAAAGCCTTTCTATTAAAGAAGGTGCGATCAAACCTTGGAATACGGAAAGCTATTCCGAATGCAAGGATGACCTTCTGCGTTATGCCGCCGAACGCGGGCTCGATGTCAACAAGCCCTACCGTGATCTGACCCAGGAAGAAAAGGATTGGGTCTGCTTCGGCGATCCGAAATGGACAAGCTTCCGCTCCAAGAAATGGTACGGCGTTAAACATTTCTTCGAATGGCTCGAAACGAAAGCCTACAAGATGCACGTCCGCGTCATGCTCTCCCGCTATCGCAGCTACACTGCCTGCCCGGACTGCCACGGCGCTCGTCTTAAACCCGACGCGCTCCTTTGGCGCATCGGCACCAAAGAAAACGCCGATCATGCGTTAGGCTCTCACCCGCGCTGGCGCCCGGCCAACGCAACTTTCTCCGATGCCATCCTTCGCGATTTGCCCGGATTGAATATCCGTGACCTGATGCTGCTCCCGATCGAAAGACTCAGAATCTTCTTCGATGAGCTCAAACTTTCTCCGGCGCTCGAAGAAGGCTGCGGCATGCTGCTCGACGAAATCCGCTCCCGCCTGCGTTACCTCACGGAAGTCGGTCTCGGTTACCTCAATCTTGACCGTCAGAGCCGCACGCTCTCCGGCGGAGAAGTTCAACGTATTAACCTGACCACCGCTCTCGGCACTTCGCTGGTCAATACATTGTTCGTTCTCGATGAGCCTTCTATCGGTCTGCATCCGCAAGATATGGACCGCGTGAACTCCGTCATGAAACGCCTGCGCCGCGCCGGCAATACTTTGGTTGTCGTCGAACACGACCCTCAGGTGATGCTCGCGGCCGACCGCATTATTGATATGGGTCCCGGACCCGGCGCCAACGGCGGCAGAATTGTTTTTGACGGCACGCCGGAAGAGCTCAAAAAAGCACGTACGCTGACGGGTTCTTACCTGCGCGGCGAAAGAACCTTCCCGCATTCTGCCCACAAACGCATCAACCCGGCTAACCCCGCACTGGTTCTTCTGGGTGCGTCCGAGCACAACCTTAAAAACTTAGACATCCGCATTCCGCTGCACTCGGTCGTATGTATTGCGGGCGTCTCGGGTTCCGGTAAGTCCACCCTGGTCCAAGACATCCTGGTTCCGGCCTTGATGAAAGCCAAGGGTAAGTCCACAGAGGCCCCGGGCAAATTCGAGAAACTCCTCGGCACCGAAAACATCAGCGATGTCTCCTTTGTCGATCAGTCCCCGATCGGTAAAACGACACGAAGCACGCCTGCGCTTTTCATGGGCGCGTTCGAAACCATCCGCCGTCTCTTTGCCGCTTCTCCGGAAGCCAAGAAGCGTAAATATGAAGCCGGAACGTTCTCCTTTAACTCCGGAACGGGCCGTTGCCCTGCCTGCTCCGGAAGCGGATTCGAACACATCGAAATGCAGTTCTTATCCGATGTGTATTTAAGCTGCCCGGAATGCAAAGGCAGCCGCTACCGCAGTGAGATCCTCGAGGTCAAACTGTCTCGCAAGGCAAAGAAGCCAACATTGCCGAAGTGCTCGATATGACGATTGCCGAAGCTCTCGACTTCTTCAAAGAAAACAAGGAAATCGTGCGCAATCTCGAGCCGCTCGTTAAAGTCGGCCTGGACTATCTCAAGCTCGGCCAGCCGATTCCGACCTTGTCCGGCGGCGAAGCTCAGCGTCTCAAACTCGCCAAGCACCTTGCCGATGCTCTCAAAGGCGAGAGCAAACAAACGCTCTTCATCTTTGACGAACCCACGACCGGCCTGCACTTTGACGACGTTTTCAAACTGATGAAGTCGCTGCAGGAACTGGTTCAGTCCGGTCACTCCGTCCTTTTGGTTGAACACAACCTTGACGTGATCAACGCATCCGACTGGATTATCGAACTCGGACCCGAAGGCGGCGAGCGCGGCGGACGTGAACTCTTTGCGGGCACGCCCAAAGATTTCCGTATCAAGGACACACCGACCGGCTTGGCTTTGGCCGCTTACAACAAAGCCCTCAAGGAAAAAAATCCGAGCGCCTACTTCACGGACTTCAAGCCTCAGGAAGAGCCGAAGGCCCTGTCTTACCCCAAAGACGCCATCACGGTCGTCAACGCACGCGAACACAATTTGAAGAACCTTTCTCTTCAGATCCCGCGCAACAAGTTCACCGTAGTCACCGGCGTCTCGGGCTCGGGTAAGTCAACTTTGGCCTTCGATTTGATCTTTAACGAGGGTCAGCGCAGATATTTGGAATCACTCAACGCCTTTGCGCGCTCAATGGTGCAGCCTGCAGGCGCGCCGGATGTCGACGCCATTTACGGTATCCCGCCGACGGTTGCCATTGAACAGCGCACCTCCCGCGGCGGCCAGAAATCCACCGTCGCAACCATGACGGAGATTTATCATTTCCTGCGTCTGCTCTACGTGAAGCTCGGAACACAGTACTGCCCGACCTGCAACGTGCCAGTCATCAAGCAGTCTAAGGAACAGATCTTCGCTTCGATTATGAAAGCTTATAAGGGTAAGGAAATTACTTTCCTTGCACCTCTGGTCAAAAACCGCAAGGGCTTCTACAAAGATTTGGCGGTTTGGGCGAGAAACAAAGGCTATGAGCACCTGATCGTGGACGGAGAAAAAGTCTCTACCCTCCGCTTTCCTTCTTTGTCTCGTTTCACGGAACACAACATCGACCTGCCCACCGGTACGGTCAAAGTAGTTTCCGAAAACGAAGGAGAAATCAAACAGCTCGTCGCCGTCACACTAGATTTCGGCAAGGGAATTCTGGATATCGAGCAAAAGGGCAAAAAACGCACTTTCTCTTCGACCTCCAACTGTCCGAACTGCCAGAAGAGCTTCCCCGAACTTGACCCGCGCTTGTTCTCTTACAACTCTAAGCACGGCTGGTGCCCGACCTGTATGGGCAACGGTTTTAAGCCGTTCCAAACCGCACTGGCGGTGGACGAGAATACCGGTGAATTGACCGCCGAAGCCATGTCTGAAGAGCTGATCATTTGCCCTGACTGTCACGGCCGGCGACTCAATCCGATCGCGCTCAATGTCCGTTTCAATGACAAGTCCATCGCAGATGTTGCCGCGATGACGATTGATCAGGCTGCGGACTATTTCAGCACTATCAAGCTTTCCGGCCGTGAAGCCGACATCGCTCGAGATGCGCTCCAGGAGATCCGCTCTCGCTTGTCCTTCCTGAAGGAAGTCGGTCTTTCTTACCTCAACCTGGATCGCTCTGCACCGACGCTCTCGGGCGGTGAAGCTCAGCGTATCCGCTTAGCCTCCCAGCTCGGCACTAACCTCCAGGGTGTCTGTTACGTCCTGGACGAGCCGACAATCGGTCTGCATCCGCGCGACAACAAGATTTTGCTTTCCGCACTTGAGCAGCTCACCTCCAAGGGCAACTCTCTGCTGGTGGTAGAACACGATGAGGAAACGATTCGCTGCGCCGACCACGTCATCGATATCGGTCCGGGCGCCGGCACCCGAGGCGGACGCCTGATTGCTCAAGGCTCCGTTGAAGATATTGAGGCCGCTGAGAATTCTCTGACCGGATACTATTTAAAGCATCCGCTGATGCATACGTGCAAAGCAAAACGCCGCACATTGAAGTCCGATCCGATGATCACCGTCAACGGTGCTAATTCTCATAACCTCAAGGATGTCACCGCTTCCTTCCCGCTCAAACGTTTAACCGTTCTGACCGGGGTTTCGGGATCAGGTAAGTCGACCTTAGCCCGCGAGGTGTTCTTAAAGAACATGGTCGCCTTGATTCGAGAGAAAGGAAAATCCGTCCCGGCTCCGGAAGGCTGCAAAGGTATCTCCGGCTGGGAAACGGTTGACCGCATCCTTGAAGTAGACCAAACTCCGATCGGCAAGACACCGCGTTCGTGCCCTGCCACATACATCGGTTTCTGGGACGATATCCGTAAACTCTTTGCTCAGTCCGAAGAAGCAAAGGCTCGCGGCTACACCGCCTCCCGCTTCTCCTTCAATGTGAAGGGCGGCCGCTGCGAAGCTTGTGAAGGCCAGGGCGTTAAAACCTTGGAAATGAGCTTCCTGCCGGATGTGAAGGTTCACTGCGACGTATGCGATTCGATGCGCTTTAACGACGAGACCTTGGAAGTGAAGTGGAAAGGCAAAAGCATCGGTGAAGTTCTCAAGATGGAAGTCGATGAAGCCGTTGAGTTCTTCGCGTCGGTCCCGTCTATTCTTCACCCGCTGAAACTGATGCAGGACGTCGGTCTCGGTTACCTGACCTTGGGCCAGCCTTCTCCGACACTCTCCGGCGGCGAAGCCCAGCGCATCAAGCTCGTCACTGAGCTCTCTAAGGTAAAGGACGACATCCGCAAAGGCGGCCGTAAGCTGCCGGAGACGGTTTACGTTCTTGATGAGCCGACCGTCGGTCTCCACATAGCTGATGTCGATAAATTGATAAAAGTTTTGCATCGACTTGTCGATGCCGGCAACACCGTTATTGTCATTGAACACAACCTGGATGTGATCGCAGAAGCCGACTGGATTATCGATATGGGTCCCGAAGGGGGTAGCCAAGGAGGCAAAAATGTCTTTGCGGGCCCACCCCAGCGTTTACTCAAGGCTTCCACCCATACCGCCGAAGCTTTAAAGGAGTTCGTGGAAACGGCAAAACTGAAGAAAACTCAAACTGCGTAATTTAATTTCTTCATTCTCCCACTATAGGCGTCCTGCAAAGGACGCTTATTTTTTTATTCATATAATTTGTTCGTTCATAACGGGTGAGTGAACGTAGTTTTCTCGCTCTAAAGGTGGGAGTTAAAAGTGAGTGATCAGTACGAGAAAGGCGTTTTGAAAGTCCTTCGTTACGTTTATAACCAGATGGAGCGATGCCGCAATGCGGATTTTGACGCATTGGGTATTACATCCTCTCAAGCAAGCGTCATGATGTTCCTTTTCAAAAACCGCAAACATGAGGTAACCCAGCAAAGCGTCCAAGCTGCGCTGCTGTTGTCTCACCCCACAATTACCGGTTTAATGAAGCGTCTTGAAGCGAAGGGATTCATTACGCGCAAAAACAGCCCTGCCGATTTTCGCTGCAAGTATGTCAAATTAACGAAAAAAGGCTGCGATATCGAACGAGGCCTCAAAACCAATATGAAGCGAATGCAGGACAGAGCACTCGTTGGTTTGAGTCAGGAAGAGCTGGATAACCTTGAAAAATCGCTTTGCGTGATCGCAGAGAACCTCCGTAAAGAAGAAGACATGCTCGCCGCTGAGCGCATTATTCAAGACATCAAAGAACGAACAAAAGAGGAAGAAAAGGAAGAAACAGACTGATTTTTTCCAGCCTCATGCAAGAGCAAAAGCGCCGAATCGGCGCTTTTGCTCTATCTATTGCTCAGGATCTTCGCTCCACATACCACATAGCAATAATGGCCGCGAGCGTCATCATGACCGAGGGCAGGATCGCCGAAATAATGGACGGCACACTATCCAATGCACTCATAAACGCAAAGAGATTGTTCAGGGCGTAATAGAAGATACCGATCATGATTCCGCAGAAAATCTTGATCGCCATACCGCCTGCTCGCGCATTTTGATAAGCAAAAGGCATCGAAAGCAGCAGCATGACTAAGATCGCCAGCGGGTAGAAGGCTTTAGACCAGAACGCCGTATCGAAGCGCTTATAAGTCTGGCCGTTCTCTTTCAGATATTCAATGTAATAGTGAAGTTCCTGCAGAGACATGTCCTCAGGCTTAATCATCAGCAGGCCGAAGATGTTGCCGTCTAAGCTCTTGCCCCAAACCATCGACTTCATGACTTTTCGTTCTACCCTCGCCTGGGTCTGCGCTCTGGACTCTTTAGGCAACGTCGGTACGGTTTCTTCCACGACATCATGAAGCACCCAGCCGTCCTGCTCGGAATACGTACCGCTCTTAGCCGTCACAATCGACGTCAGATGATCGGGACGATCAAAGACGTAAATAACCCAGTCGTAAGCCGCCTCTCCGGGACGCAGCCTCTGAACGTTTACAAAACTGATTTTCTTCGGTTCGCCTGCTTCATTGCGCTGCACGTCGCGAACCCAGATGCCGGAGTCGAGCTCTTTGCCGGTAAAGGCTGAGCCGCTGATATCCAGTTTGAATTCCTTTGCCAGACGCTGAGCCGGAGGCGCAACCAAATTTCCGAGAAGATAAGCACAGATCACAAGGACATACCCGGCATAAGGAGCATGCCGCAGAATCGCCACGGTCCGATGCCGGAGACGCGAAGGACCGTAAACTGACTCGTTGAAGCGAGCCGCGAGAGCGTAAAAATGGAGCCGAGCATCACGGCAATCGGCAGCACTTCATAGCATCGTGTCGGCAGAATCAGCGCCGTCAGCAGGAAAGCCTGCCCCATGGAATAAGATGTACCGATATTGCCGGACTGACCGATGAGGTCAAAGAAAGCAAACAAGGCAACCAGAGTCAGAAGAACAAAAAGAGAGTTCTTCATGATCTGGGCAAAGATCATTCGGGAGACGATTTTCATGGTGTCTCCTTCTTACGCTTAAACAACCCCGCCGCTGCTCTGAAAGGCTTCAGCAGCCAATAAATGAAAGCATCAAAACGCCCTTGATTTATCGTCATCAGGCGATAGAACAGGAAAGCGGTCAGAACTGCGACCGGAACATTCATGTACAAAGTCGCACTCAAAATGCCGACCTTTCCTTGCGTGATCCAGGTCTGGAAAATCGACAGCGCATTGAGATAAAGGATGAAGATCAGCACCGCTGCTGTCTGTCCGTAATTTTCATGGAGCGCGGATTGTTATAGGAAAGCGGAATGGCAAGCAGGGCCAAATTTAGCGCAACCAGCGGCCAGGATATTCTCCAAAACAGCTCAGACCTAGCACGATTGTCTGTTCTTTTGACCAGCTCCTCAATCGGCATCGCGTTTAGCTTTTTGTTCGCGCCGACTTCCGACGGAGAACTGTCCATTCTGACTTCGTATTCTCTAAAGTCGGACACTGAGGCTCCGAGCCCCGACGGCTTAGTGTCGTACTTGCGGCCGTCGTCTAAAACAATGTAGCGGTCACCGTTCGGTTTATTTTCTATATGACCGCGGTCGGAAACAAGCACGGAGCGGGAACCGTCTTTTTTGAGCTCCACCATCAGAAGCGTTTTGACTTTACCTTTTTCCTGATCGACCCCTTCTAAAAAGAAAACTTGACGACCGCTCTTTGCTTCAATAAATCGACCCGAAGAAAGTTTGCTGATGTCCTCTTTCTGAGCAAAACGATCGCGATAAGCCTGCACCTGCGCTCTAGACCAGGGAGAAACAGCAACCGAGCAAGCTGCGACAACGAGTATGACAGGCAGTGCAAAGCGCAAAACCGGCCGGATCCAGGATGTCAAACTCAAACCGCCCGCGGAAAACCAGACGAACATTTCGCTGTCGCGCCAATAGCGGTTCAGCGTCATGAAAACCGCTAAAAACAGGGCTAATGAGATAAGGGCCGGCAGATTAATCAAAGAAGTGTAAGCGACCACTTCCAAGATAGAGCCTGTGTCGTATCGGCCGCCTGCGGTTTGATTCAGAATTCGTACAAGCCCGATAGTAACGACAATCGAGAAGAGCACAGTGAATGCTCCTCCCGCGGTATTGGATAACTCGGATGTGAGTGCTTTACGATAAATCATTCCAGGCTTACACGACGATAAAAATCTGCACAGACGCAAATTTGAAACTTTAAGTGTAGCAAGTTTGAAAAACTGTGGATTTTTCTTTTTTACGTCTCAGGACGGACGCACCAGAAATTGAGCAACGAACCACGATATAGGTCTCCTTTTAT
>ERZ860009.885-NODE-885-length-11127-cov-1.713602_pt1 | contig 11127 bp, 9 predicted proteins | sample MGYA00510114_ERZ860009 | MGnify/ENA primary metagenome ERZ860009 (study PRJEB30046, sample SAMN00715177) | human gut metagenome | study: EMG produced TPA metagenomics assembly of the A metagenome-wide association study of gut microbiota in type 2... | reverse complement strand
GAACACACACTTGACAAGATCAAACTCGGCGCTCTGATCGGTCTGCCGAGCTGGCCTGCCGAACGCGTTGAAGCCGAATTCAAAGCCGGTAAGAACCTCTGGAAGTGCGACACTCTTGAAGAACTCTGCCAGAAGTCCGGTATGAACCTTGACGGTCTGAAGAAACAGATCGCTACATGGAACGAAGCGGCTAAGAACCATAACGACCTGCAGTTCGGCCGCAGCGACAAGGATATGTATCCTCTCCGCAAGGTCCGCACTACATGATCCGTATGGAACCGTGGAACAACCTCTCCTGCGGCGGTGTTCGTGTTAACGAAGACCTCCAGGTTCTGGGTTGGGACATGAAACCTGTTAACCACTTCTATGCAGCCGGTGAAACCGTTGCCGGTGTTCACGGAGCCTTCTACTGCGGCGGTAACGCTTGCGGCTTCGCTCACACCTCCGGTTGGGTTGCCGGTCAGAAGGTTATGGGCAAACAGATCGGTTAATTCTCCTGTGATCTGACGAGAGAATGGGGCGCCGCAAGGCGTCCCTCTCCGATAATTTGGATGGGAAGGCGACTTCGGGCGCCGTTTTTTTTTCCTACTAACTTATTGGATAACTGAAGAAATTGATAATGTTTTTGAAAATTCCGGTTGAGAACCCACAAAGATCTGCGAATCACTATTTCAAGATTTTGGCTTCCGATGCCTTTGAGTTCTCAAAAGAGCTTTCTATGGACTAAGTAGGCGACGATTGTTTCCTCAACGCCCGTCCGCCATCCGGGCAAAATCACATTGAAATTTTCCATAAAGGAAGTATCGAATTCTTCCGAAAGCCTAACCGGCTCTTCTTCTGCAAAAATGAGTTTGGCAAAGTTATGATTAGGTAATAGGCGAGCCAAAGTTGAGTGAATAAAACCTACCAGTTCGAAAAGGGAAGTTTCTCCATTGGCTGCCAGTTTATAAGTCCTGTCAAAACCCGGATTTGCCAAGCATTTAAGAGCTGCTGCAGCCGTCATTTGAACCAAAAGATGCCTTCCGATAAGTCTGAGCGGCTTATTACCGGAAACTGTTACTCTCTTGCGAGAAAGAATCTTGTCAATCCACTCCGTGATTAGGTTTTTAGTCACAGAACAATAAAAGACCTCCGGAAGTCTTATGAATAAGTACTGGCAGTTGATGAAAGCTGGGATGTCATCAACCGGTTTTAACCAACTTACCAAAAGAGAGTCCTTGGTTTCCAAAGCCTGTGAAAGAGCAGCTAAATAAGCCGCGTTTTTCAGATCTGAATTCCGGTTCGAGAAACGGGGAGCATAGAAAACGGCATCCGGCTGCGTAAGCGTTAGGAAGGCTGCAGCGAGTCCGGGATCGTTTTGCGGGAGCTCGAATTCAGTCGGTTTCCACAAATTCGAATTCTTTTTGAGCTCTGAGGAAAGATAAGGCTCAAATATCTCTGAGTCCCCGAGAAGGGCAAAGTTGTATTGAGTCTTTGTCACACCGGCGCTCCGTCAACGAAGTCACCGACCCAGAGACCTTCGTAGCTCGGAGGCACCAGTCCGGGACAATGTTCAAAGTACTCAATTAGCCAATGGACAAACCGATTGACTGCAACTCTGTCTCGTCTTTACGGCTGATATAGATTTGCTGGACGGGGAACTTCCATTCCGGCAGGACTTCGCAAACCGTTCCGTTAGCCAGCTCAGCTAAATAGTAATAGACAGGGCAGTAGGCTCCGATGCCCTTTGAACGCATGACGACCTGCTTGATGCCTCCCGGATTATTCAAACGCATATGGGCATGGAAGTGCAAGGGAAAATAGTCGCTTCCTTTTCTTAAAACCATATTTCTTTCGCGGTTTCTGGAAAAGAAAGAGAAAATAGGATGTTCAGAGAGGTCACGAGGAGAGCGAATCGGATATTTAAGTCCATTCAGATACTGTGGAGTGGCAGCGAGCATGAAGGAAATACCGGCAATCAGTTTAGAGTCACGTGTCGGAATATTCAGCGGTGTTATCGAGAGCATGACGTCATAACTGGTAATGGCGTCAGAGGTCATTAACTCAACATAACTTAATGATCTCATAGACACTGAAACATCAGGATTGAATTCCAGGTACTTTGAAATTGCAATCGGCATGATGATTTCAGAGAGCCCAATAGGGCAGGCGATGGTTATCAAGTCCCTGTCATTATCACGAGCAACCTGAAGGTCTTTGAACAATGAGGCCGCATCAAAAACGATACGTCTCATGCGGGAATAGGCCACAGATCCGGCACTGGTGAGCACCACTGTTTGCCTTTTCTCTGAAAAAGTTCAACGCCGAGATCTTTTTCAAGTTTGTTAATTCGCCTTGAGATGGAAGAGGCCTCTACGCCGATTTCTTCGGAAACTTTAGCGATGGAACCGCGGGAGACGATCTTAAAGAAAAGCCGCCAGGTATCAAGGTCGGAAACAGTACTCACAGTTCATCCTTTCAGCTGATATTCAGACTGTAGTTTGTGTGTTTTTGTAACTAACAGGATTGGCAATTAAAACATTACAAATGACAATAATTACTTGAATTTAAACAAACAAAATCAAGATCGATTTGTAATAAATCTGTAAATTGCCTTTTTTGTTAGCAATAACACGAAGTTTTTGTCATTGTATCAACTGCGGTACTTAGGCACAATAAACATGTCGGACGTAACCAAGGTCCGACGGACATCTCCTGATTGGTTGTTAGATATAAACAGTCTGATTTGGACTGTGCCTTCTTCAGAAAGAGAGAGCTGAAGAAGGTATTTTTTTGTCTAAAAACTGCGGAACGAAAAATATTCTCTTTTTCTTGAGAAGATTCGGATTTTAATCCTGAAATTTCATAATTTTCCGAGATCAAAATAAGTATTCTCCTGAATCTTATACCTGGCAAAAAAGAGGATACTCACCATCCTTAGCAAGGAAATTGAAGTATCGGATTCGTTATTTCTGAAATCTCCGTCCTATAGTGAAGAAAAAAGAATCTTTCAGGAGATTTCAATGTCGCAAGAGAATCTATCGAATTCTGCAGGCCCGAATTGCCTTAAAAGAAGTTTTGGCATGCGGGAGGCAGTGACGATTACCGCCGGATCAGTGATCGGCGTCGGCTTATTTACCACAGGATCCAATGTTGTTGGAAACCTCGGAGTCGAGGTGATTTTTGCAACTTTACTCGCCCTTTTGGTGAGCATTTATCCTGCGCTGCTGTACGCAGAAATGGGCGCTGCGCTCCCGTACGCCGGCGGCACTTATCAATTTGCATCCTTAGGGCTTGGAAAAGCAGTCGGCGTTTTAGCCGGTTGGAATTTCATTATTTCACTGGTCGCTGTGACCGGCGGTGAAGCGCTGGCCTTTAGTTACTACTTCAAGACACTCTGTCTTGCCTTCGGCTGGCAAATTCCATTATCTAATGTTGCTGTTGCGTTAATTGTCACGATCGGCTTCATTATTGCCAACGTTTTCGGCGTAAGACTGACGGGACGGCTACAAAACGGCTTTATGTTTTTCTTTTGGGGTGTTGCTGCCATTTGGTTCCTTACCATGATCCCGAACATTGAGCTGCCGAATTTCGTGAAATCACCGGAATTTATCGCTAAAGATAAGGACTTTACCTTCATCGGTGCCGTTTGCATGATTTGGTGGTGTTTTGCGGGATTCGAAGCTTGCGTCGCGATGGGCGAGGAGATTCGTTTTCCGAAAATCAATATTCCTCGAGCCATGTTCCTGGCTCCGTTTGTCGTTTTCTGTGTGAATGCATTGTTTCAGTGGTATTTAATCGGAATTACACCGGTTGAGAAATTAGCATCTTTGGCAACGGCAGAAGCACCTTATGCCGAGGCTATGAAGGCAGCAGGCATTCTCGGATTTCCTCTTGCTTTGCTCGCTGCCGGTATCGCATTCGGCGGCGATTTCTCGACTTTGAATGCCTCTATTTCAACAACGCCGCGTTATCTCTTTACTATGGCCAGAGACGGTGCGATGCCTAAGATTTTTGCGAAGGTCAGCCGCCGTTATCAGACCCCTTACGTTGCCGTGATAACGCTGGGTGTATTGACCGTTGCTTTAATTGCTACGAATTCCTTGTTGTACATCGCTGAACTATCTTTGTTCGCCGATCTGTTCTACTACGTTTTGGGAATTTTAGCTGCTTTAGGTCTGAGAAAGAACCATCCTGAGCTTAAACGTTCTTACAAAGCACCTTTAATAATGATCGGTGCGCCTATCAGCGCCTTAATCTACTTGTATATGATGACAGAGCTTAGCAATGAAGCTTTCTATACTGGTGTTATTTGGTGCCTTCTTGGTATTGCAATCTACTGGTGCTGCTCCAAGTATTACGGTTCCGGAACGTCTTTCAAGTTAGATGAGAAAGAGTCAGGTGTTGATGAAACACCGAGCCCGGAAGAAAAGAGAGCGATGGATCGGGAGTACCACGTTTGGTGGTTCATCGTCGGCGCCTTGAGCATTATTGCAACGCTGCTGTACTTAGTTCCATACCTGGCACGTTAGTTAAACCTAAAACATTCCAAGCCTCGTCTATGCGACGAGGCTTTTTTTTCGGAAGAAATAATGATACGTCCGGGGCTGTAGCCAAAGAAAAGGCGCTGACAAGATGAAGTAAGGCAGAAAAAACAAAAGCTCTTCTGAAGTTAATAGAAGAAATTGAGCAAAAAGAAAAAGACTAAAAATTGGTATTAGAAGTTGGATGCAGTCCTGTCTTTGAAGTTCGAATGATATTTCTCATTTAAATCTTGCGGTTCATAACCAGATCATTTCTATATTGAGGAAATAAAGATTTGAAGTCACATAACAGAAGAAAATCGACAAATCTTTGATGAATATGAATTACGAAAGATTAGGAAAGTCCTTAACAAAACATAAAAAATTGATTCAGGCAGGATTAGGGGCGAGGAAGAGGGTAGGGGACAGGGAAGTTAAATACTGCATAACGATTTCATATCCAGGAAATTGGACAAATTAATTTATGTGATATTTGATGAAATTCAATAAATAAATATTTGATAGCGACAATCCAAAACTTATTATCCTCCTAAAATTAGATATTAATTTTCCCTATTCTAAATATTAAATTTAATCCAAAAATACCTCTACATATAACATGTCGAAAAAGTTAATTAGATATGATCTAATTTGAAACGAAACCTCAGTTTAGCCATCGAATTATAGAAGTTCCATTTGTTGAAGAAAGTTAAATTTAGGGGAATTTCACTCCTAAATTGTCAATGCCTGATTTATACAGCAACTAGAGCAATCTGGAGTGTGAATCGATGTCTCCGAATGGAATGCCGGAATAGTTGTTCACATGGAACTGTGAATAGTCAGGATCCGATAGATTTCTCGTTTAATCATAAGGTTAGAACAGTTTATAAACACTTCTTAAGAATGATAATAAATCGAAACAGACTGTTTTATTAAACGTAAAATCAAAGCGATACAGAAATTTCCTACAAGTTTATTTAGATTAGTCGGCCATTTGAAAAATCTCTTGTTGACAAAATTCTATTTGAATAAACAGTTAGTTAAGTAGTTTCTTAAAGGTTGATTTATTCATACAGCATGCTGTGCTGTTAATATTACTGTAAAAATGATTCGTACAGTTGAATTCTATCATTCGAGGAATGTATCTTTAACCTCACCCCGTTCCAGTAAAATGCTTAAACCCTGTGATATAAAGTAGCATTTATACTAACTATCAACAAAGTCATGACAAATATCGCAATCTAAAATTACATTGAAATGAAAATACAATTATTATCTGATGTGGATTTTTAGATTTTGATCTCTAACAATTCTTAATAATGATGTATTGTAAAAATAAATTTAATTATTAAAATATTTTCTTAGATTATTTTCGCTAACCAATGATAATGAATAAGATTCCTGAAAACATCTTTGTACAGTTTTTATAATATATTTTATAAAGTTGCAATAAATGCAATCTAAATATAAATATAATTTTTAATTAACTCGTCAGTTTGTCAGGCCTGTGTCTCCTTTACGAACGATATAGAGAACACTTATTAACTTGCAAAATGATTCTTAACTACTTTTATCTATTGAAATTTTTATAAATATTTAAAATTTGCTTCTTGGGGTGAAAAATCGTGAGAAAAAGAAAAACCAAAAAAATTGTCTATAAATCGGGTTGTTCTGCCTTTTTTAGATAAGATTTCTGTGTTGTAATTTTCGAAACGACTATTTTTCTGATCCTTAGGAGACTATTTATGCAACGCCGTCAATTAATTAAATACTTAACCGCCGGGGCACTTTTTTCATCTTTGCTCCCTGCATTTGCAACTGAACCTGTTACCCTCAAAGTCGGAGCTTCTCCCCTTGTAACAGGAGACATCCTTGAGTTCGTAAAACCTGCCCTTGCCAAAAAAGGCATCAATCTCAAGATCATCGAATTTACCGACTATATCCAGCCGAATTTAGCTTTGGCCGATAAAGAAATTGATGCAAATCTTTTCCAGCACAAGCCTTTCATGGATAAGTTCTGCCAGGATAGAGGCCTTAAACTGACGGCTTTGCCCGGAATTTTTATTGCTCCGATCGCTCTTTACTCGAAAAAGATTAAAGATGTGAAAGAGCTTAAGAAGGGCGACACCATCACGATTCCTAACGATCCGACCAACGGCGGCAGAGCGCTGCAGCTTCTTGCCGGAGCAGACCTCTTAAAGCTTAAAGAAGGTGTAGGACATGCTGCAACGGTCGAAGACATCATTGATAATCCGCTTAGATTAAGAATCATGGAAGTTGAAGCAGCTACTCTGCCGAGAACGCTCGATGATGCCCGCGCTGCCGTGATTAACCAAACTTATGCACTGCCGGCCGGTCTTAATCCTGTCAAAGACTCGCTCCTCATTGAAAGCAAAGATTCTCCCTATGCAAACATGGTTGCCATCCGTACCGGTGACAATCGTCCGGAACTTGTTGAATTAAACAACGCACTTCACACGCCCGAAGTAAAAGAATTCATACTTGAACACTACAAAGGATCTTTGATTCCATCCTTCTAACATTAGGACGTCTAGGAAATGAATAAACGCAATTTCTTGATTACCGCCGCGCTCAGCGCCGCTTTCTGCTTTTTCGGAACGGCAAACGCAGCAGAAACTTTAAAGATCGGGGCTTCCCCGGTGCCGCACGCAGATATTCTTAAGGTCGTGCAGCCCGAACTTGCTAAAAAGGGCATTGACCTCAAGATCATTGAGTTCTCTGATTATATTCAGCCGAACTTGGCCCTTTCTGACAAAGATTTGGATGCCAACTTCTTCCAGCATCTTCCTTGTTTAGACGCTTTCTCGAAAGATCATCGCTTGAATCTGGTGTCTGCCGGAGCAGTCCATATCGAGCCGATGGGCGTTTACTCTAAGAAAGTAAAGAATTTGGCTGATCTGAAAAAAGGCGCCTCCGTCGCCATTCCGAATGACCCGACGAACGGCGGAAGAGCACTTCAGGTTCTGGCTGCTGCCGGTTTGATCAAAATGAAAGACGGTGTCGGTGTGAACGGAACTCCTCTGGATATCATCGATAATCCTAAGAGAATCCGTATCGTCGAAGTGGAAGCTGCAACACTGCCCAGAGCTTTGGACGATTTAGATGCTGCCGTCATCAATTCTAATTATGCCCTCGGCGCTAATTTGAACCCCACAAAAGACGCGATTGCCATTGAAGCCAAAGATTCTCCTTACGCAAACGTTGTGGCTGTGAGAGCAGGGGACGAAAACAAATTTGCCATTAAGGAATTGATGAGCTCTCTTCATTCGCCCGAAGTTAAGAAGTTTATTGAGGAAAAATATAACGGAGCCGTAGTACCGGCTTTCTAATTTTGATTAATTGGCCGCTAATCGGAGGGATCCGTCAGAGCTGAAGAATCTTGAAAATTACTTCTGACGGTTTATCCATTAGCGGACAAAAGAAAATCTTTCCATTTTGAGACAACAAAAAACGGCCCTGCGGCCGCTTTTTGTTGTTAAAGACTATTGAAACGAAGGCATCATACCGAAACGATTGAATTCTCTTTCCTGTTCTTCGATAAGGTCTTCACCGTCCAATTCAAAATTCTTCTCGATGTCGATGTCTTCAATGAGAAGACGATTTTCGCCTTTAGATGTCAGCCTGGCCCAGAAAATTGATCCGGCGGCATTTTCATTCTGACTTCCGTTTTGCCGATACGATTTAATTGTGCTTCTTTGACCTGAAAGACTGCTTTGTCTACGATCAAGTCACGAAGAAGATAACCGGCTGCAATGCCTAGCGTCGCCGCGACGCCCTCACCAATCTTGGAAATGATTCCGCTCTTTTCAACCGTGACCCAGCCGCTTTCTCTGCGGGTTGAACAAATAACACATTCACTCGTCTCTTCGGTATACGTAAAAGTCTGATTAATGTCCGTACGGCTGCTTCTAAAACTTGTAACGCGCCGTTTGTGTATTTAGACATTTTTCATTTCCCTTAATTAAATTTCATTGAACTTTCGTATTGGTCGCTATATTGAAACAAAGCAAAGAAAGGGACAATAGCGTAAACCCCCAGCTAAACTCACTTTGAGCTAAATTATGGAAAAACCCTTAAGCGATTGGCGAAGCAAATTAGGAGGTTTCCCTAAGAAATGCCCAATTTGATAGATAAATTACTTCGCAGGGCAATAAAAAATATGTAGAAAACAAAACCAAAATGGGGCGGAAAATAGGGGAGGGTGAATAATATTAGTGTGTTACCGTTTTCACAAAATTAAGTTGTGACGATTTAAGATGATAAGAAATTTCAGCAAGCTCTTAAGGTTGTTGTAAGAAAGAGACAGCACTCGCATGCTTCAATATTTAGTGAAAACACCTATACAACTTTGAATATTCCTTGTGAATCGGACAAATTGAAAGAAACAGTAAATTATTAAAAGGGTATTTTGTTCTGTAAAAGCAACAAATTAAGCCAAAAAGACTACAGATTCGAAGGGTGAGAAAAAGACAAAATTCATCCTTTTTTTCAATTTTTCATTAAGTGAAACTACTTACTTTTGTTTTTGATCATTTTAAATCCATTGTCTTTTGTCCGAAGTTGTTCTAAATTTCAGCTCAACAGTTTTAGGTGCAATTGTTTTTCATGGTCAACCCTAATATATCTAGCGGATTTGACAGAGAAATTATTCGCACCTGAATTTGCTGGTTTTTTACCCCATGCTGCCGAAAGGTGCCACCCGTCTTTTCGGTTAACTTGGATCAAGGAGATCTACTAATGAAAGTTATTTATACGGATGTACTGGTCATCGGCGCAGGTCTTGCCGGTCTGCGTATGGCCGTCGGTGCCAAACGCCGCGGACATGATTCCATCATCCTCTCTCTAGTTCCCCCTAAACGTTCCCACTCCAAAGCCGCTCAGGGCGGTATGCAGGCTTCTCTGGCCAATGTGATTAAGGGCGTCGGCGACAATGAGGATGTCCACTTCGGCGACACCGTTCGCGGTTCCGACTGGGGTGCAGACCAGGAAGTCGTTCGTATGTTGTCAATACTGCTCCTAAAGCTGTCCGTGAACTGGCTGCTTGGGGCGTGCCCTGGAGCCGTATCACTCCGGGTGACCGTCAGGTTATTATCAACGGCGAAAAAGTTACTATTACCGAACGAAAGAAGCTGCCGGCCTGATCGGTCAGCGTGACTTCGGCGGTACAAAGAAATGGAGAACTTGCTTCGTTTCCGACGGTACCGGCCACGCTATGCTGAACGCTGTTTCCGACCGTGCTATCGCTCTCGGTATTCCTATTCACGAACGTGTTGAAGCCATCGCTTTGATCCACGACGGTTCCCGCTGCTACGGCGCTGTCGTTCGTGACCTTATCACCGGTGAACTCATCGGTTACGTTGCCCGAGCTACTGCTATCGCAACCGGCGGTGCAGGTAAGATTTTCCGCGTTTCTACAAACGCTCAAATCTGTGAAGGTACCGGCCACGCTATCGCTCTGGAAACAGGCGTTGCTATGTGCGGTAACTTGGAGGCTGTTCAGTTCCATCCGACAGGTATTTTCCCGGCCGGTATTCTGGTTACTGAAGGCTGCCGCGGTGACGGCGGTCTGCTTCGCGACGTCGACGGCCATCGCTTCATGCCGGACGTTGAACCTGAAAAGAAAGAACTTGCCTCTCGTGATGTTGTTTCCCGTCGTATGGAAGAACGTATTGCTCAGGGCAAGGGCGTTAAGAGCCGCTTCGGTGAACACCTCTGGCTCGACATCACGCTGCTCGGTGAAAACCACATTAAACACAACCTTCGTGAAGTTTACGAAATCTGCCATTACTTCCTCGGCGTTGACCCGACGAAGGATTGGATCCCGGTTCGCCCGGCTCAGCACTACACCATGGGCGGTGTCCGCACCAACCCGAACGGCGAATCTCAGACTCTGAAGGGCCTGTTCGCTGCCGGTGAAGCTGCTTGCTGGGATATGCACGGCTTTAACCGTCTCGGCGGTAACTCCGTTGCTGAAACCGTTGTTGCCGGTATGATCATCGGCGAAACAATCGCTGACTTCTGCGACAAGCCTGAAAACACCATCGACATTCCGACCCGCGTTGTTTACGACTTCATCAAGCGCGAACAGTCCAAACTGGACGCCTTCGTTAAGAACAATGGCAAAGAAAACATGGCTGAGATCCGCACTCGCATGCAGGAAATCATGACGACTAAGGTCGGTATTTTCCGCGAAGGCGAAAAACTCAAGGAAGCTGTCGAAGAACTCGAAGACCTCTACAAGAAGAGCTTCAACGTTGCTGTTAAGAACCAGCCGGGTGCCAACCCTGAGCTTGTTTATGCTTACAGAACACAGAAGATGCTCCGCGTCGCCCTCGGTATGGCTCTCGGTGCTTCTCTTCGTACAGAATCCCGCGGTGCTCACTTCCGTGTTGACTACCCTGTTCGTAACGACGCTGAATGGTGCAAACGTACACTCAGCACATGGAAGAACGAATCCGATACTCTTCCGACAATTACTTACCAAGACCTCGACATCTCCAAGATGGAACTTCCTCCGGGCTGGCGTGGTTACGGTGCTAAGAACTACATTGACAACCCCGAAACACCTGTTCGTCAGAAACAAGTCGACGAAATCCGTGCCAGG
>ERZ860009.884-NODE-884-length-11132-cov-1.713280_pt1 | contig 11132 bp, 7 predicted proteins | sample MGYA00510114_ERZ860009 | MGnify/ENA primary metagenome ERZ860009 (study PRJEB30046, sample SAMN00715177) | human gut metagenome | study: EMG produced TPA metagenomics assembly of the A metagenome-wide association study of gut microbiota in type 2... | reverse complement strand
ATATTTTGGAAAACATGCAAACAAAAAAGATATTTTTTCTGATAAACTACTAAAAAAAGAGAAATAACACGATAAAACGGCGGATTTCTTTTTATTAGACCTTTATAACCTTCTAATTATATTCAAAGATTTCCCTCCCCTCTGCCTCCTCTTTGAAGCAGGGGTAAATAAGTTTCATTACTAAATCATACAGTTTTTCATAAGAAGGCTTCATGAGAGCCAGGACAAAGGTTTGCCCGTTACCTATGAAGTAACGGGCAAAAAGTATTGGGAGTAAGTTTCTTGTTCATCCCCCTGTGGAGTATGAACACAAGTAAAACAAAAAAGAAAAGGAGGTTATACTGAAAATGAATGGGGACAACACATGAGAGTTTTAAATCAACAATGCGAGACTATATTTTTATTATTTAATTTATAAATTAAAAGTTTTTTTATTATGAACAAAAAGTTTTTAAGTGTAGTCGTGTTTGGGGCGCTGTTGGCGTCTTCTGCAGGTACATTTACGTCTTGTAAAGACTATGACGCGACATCGATGCAGTAAACGGCAGAATCGATGAACTCGCAAAAAGTCTTTCAGATTTGCAGGCCAAAGTTGGGTCTTTTGTAAAGTCTGTTACTTATGATCCGGCTACGGGAAAATTGACTGTGGTAGATGGAGAGAACAACAGTGTGTCTTATACTATCGGACAGAATTTGCCGACTTATTCAATTAGTGTGGATAAGGAAGGTAAAATTTCGCTGTTGAAAGACGGTGAAGTTGTTTCGTCCGGTACTATTACATTCCCGGATGCTCCTACAACTCCAACCATTCCTGATGCTTTTGATCCTTCTAAATTGACAGTGGATCCTACGACAGGCAAAGTAATGTATGATGGTAAGGAAACTGGTGTAACTATACCTGGTGACGGAGTTCTTAGTATTGAAGATAAGAAAAACGCTGAGGGCGTTGTTATCGGCTATACGATTAAGTACAAAGATCAGGCTGTTACATTTGCTTTGAATGACGTATTGACTCTGAAAGGTCTTGTTTTCAAATCTGATTTGTTTGTAGACGGTATCGAAGCTATCGAATATCCTTATTTGGATTATACATATAAGGCAGGAAGCACTGCAGCTACTACTCAATGGGAAGATGAGCAAGCAGAGAAAGTTCTGTGTAAAGTAATTACTGATTCGAAAGAATGGAACTATACAGGTGGTACCGGAGCTCAATATAATCCGATTGAATATATTAATTATCACTTGAATCCGTCTAGTGCAAAAGTAAGTAAGGAAGATTTGTCTTTTGTATCCAGAGATGTTGAAGTGATTTCTTCTCGTGCTTCAGTGGCTCTTCCTGAAGTCGCTGACATGAAACCTGCTGATGAAGGTATCCTTCCGGTAGGACTCAGAGCAATAGGAAAAGACATCAAACAAGGAGGCGAAGGTTCTATCTTGGCTTTGCAGGCAATTGTTAAAGCAAAAAGTGATGCTCAGGCAGATACAACTGTAACATCTGATTACGCATTGCTTTATGCTTCTAAGGTTACTCCTCAGGCTATTGCATTTAATGATGCTACTTTAGCTGCTGAAGATTGCCGGGAATCTGCTAATCCGGACGAGTTGTTCAAGACTGTAGAAGGTGCTATCACACATGCTCCTACTTTGACAGTTGCTTATAATAGCTTTATTGATTTGAGAATCTGTTGACAATTCACTATAATCGTGAAGGTCAGCCTGAAGCAACAAAAAATGATGGTACTCATAAAGTTTGGGCTTATGGAGATGAAGCTAAGTATGGTTTGAAGTATGACTTCGCGTTCATTCAATATACATCAGGTCAAAATGTAACTTCTGACAGTAAATATGCAGATGCAAACACTATTAAAGAAGGTGTACTTACTCCGCGTATTGTAAACTCTGCCGGTGAGACTCTTAACGAGCAAGGTGTATCTTCTGTAGGAAAACGCCCGTTGGTTAGAGTACGTGTGACAGATGCGGATGGCCGCGTTGTCTTGGCTGGATTCATTAAGATTGAAATTGCAAAACAGGTTGATGATATTGTTACAAGTGTATTCGACAAAGGCACTCACAACTTTGGATGTGATGAGGCTGATGCTATCTTGACATGGTCTGAGATTTCTTACCAATTGCTTGAAAAAGCAGCTGTTCAGTCTAAGGATGAATTCGATGCTTTATATGAATTCGATGTAGATGATAGTGGTGTAGCCAAACAGTTTGCTAAATCAGCCGATGGTAAGTCATTCGTTCCGGCTGCGATTGCACAGGTTATTGGAACAGTGAAAGAAAAGGTGGATGAAACTGGTACAACAAATACAGTTCTTCACTGGACTTTGACTACTGCAGAACAGTCTGGTATTTATGAAATGGCAGGTCATACAGCTACTATTTATGTAAGATATGTCAGCAAGCTGAATACTACATCTCATGCTCCTATCTACATGCCTTTGCAGATAGCTGTCGCTAAACCTCAGGGAACTGTTGTTACTAAGTTGACTAACTACTGGTACAGTGATGGTGACGTTGCTAAGGATGGTCAGAATACTCGTCTGAATGTTCCTTATCCGCAAGATAACGGCAATACATTGAATTATGTAGTTGACTTGAACCAGGTATGGGAAAAGGGTATGCCTACATTTACTCCTCCTGCAAACTTTGCTTCTTATACTGATGTAATATTTGCAAATCAAAACGGCGCTGCCGGAGGTTATAAGTATTACTTCGACGCTGATCAGAATGTATTGACTGTTGATGGAACTAAGTATACATTGTCAGTAGATAATACTACAGCTGCTTGTATTACAGGCGGTTCATATAAAGCTACAGCTCAGAACATGATCGATCATGCTTTGAAAGTAGATGCAGGTGTATTCACTAATACGAAGTTGTATGCTAATGGAACTGTTATTGCAACAATCGATCAGAACACCGGTAAGATTACTTATGAAAACAATGATACTTCTAAGAAGTTGTTGAATGCATATAGCCATAGTGCTGCTAAGCACTTTGCTAAGATCGGTATTTGTGCATACAGTCCTTGCAACATTGCAATGTCTTTGACGAACAATACATACAATGCATACTTCCTCCGTCCTATCGACGCAGTAGGTACAGATGGTGGAGAATTCGTTGATGCTCATGCTAATGGTTCTACTCTGGATATCGCTAAGTTGTTCAACTTCCAGGATTGGCGTAATGTTAAGTTCGTAGATGGAACTACTATTCAAACAGCTGGTTGTATGCATTCTATGGATTGAATAAGGTAGAAGTGAAAATAGCAGATGCTACAACTACCTTAAGTGGTGGTAAGCTAGGAGAGACTTTATTGTCAAGCAAAACAGAGAAAATCGTATTGACTCAGACAGATAAGATGGTAATAAAGTTACTTCTGCTACTTTAAATCTTTCTTCTTATAATACTGAAGCAAGTGGTACTCAAGCTACATATGATGCAATTGTTGCAGCTATGGGTAAGATCAAGTATGTAAACAACGGTAACAACGTTCAGACATTTGAACTGCGCATCCCGGTTGAGTTCACCTATACTTGGGGTACTGTGAAGACTACAGTAGATTGTACAGTTAAGAGTACAATGGGTAACTAATAGTAAAGGTTTCATTACTAAACACTGATAAGGAGGGTGCGCCGATCATTGGTGCACCCTCCTTCACAATAAGAATTGAAGGCGGAATGAAAAAGAAAGATCTGTTATATATATGTGTGTTGGTTGCCGTTTCTTGTTTCTTGTTCTCATGCGGAGAAAAAAAGAAGCAGCTCACTCCCAAAGAAGAATTCTTAATGGGGTTGACAGCTGAAGATACGGTGCAAGTACTTACCATATCACGCAGTTGCATGGATACATTGAAAGCCGGAAATATAGATGAAGCGCTGAAGATGCTTTTTATCTTGCGCGATGGAAAAGCGATACCTCTTCCCGCTGAGAAGGAACAACAACTGAGGAAAAAATTCAAGTATTTTCCTGTTGTAGATTATAAATTGGATTATTATTCTTTTTCAAGTACGGATAATAACGATGTGAAGTTTCAGATAGAGTTTTTCAAGCACACTAGTTCGGATGATCATACGCCAAATACAATTGGATTTATGTTTAATCCGGTGAAAATAGACGGAGTTTGGTATCTTGCCGTTAAAGAGGCTACCAAGGAAGCTACTGATAAGTAGTAGATGAATGGTGACGAGTACTGTTGTCATTGGTTTTTAGACTTTTAAACAGGTTTTGATTATGAATATAAAAAAAATATTAGTTGCTGTATATGCGTTGAGTACTACAATAGCATTTGCGCAGGAGCAACGTATCAAAGAAGAAAGTAAAACGATATTTAAACCTCATTGGTTTATTCAAGCACAAATAGGAGCTGCACATACTGTAGGTGAAGGAGAATTTACTGATCTTATTTCTCCGGCAGCTGCTCTTAATGTCGGTTACAAGTTTGCCCCGCATTCGGCGCACGTGTCGGTGTAAGTGGCTGGCAGGCAAAGGGGGGATGGGTCAATCCACGTCAGAACTATCAGTATAAATACCTGCAAGGGAATGTAGACATCATGGCGGATCTCAGTACTTTGTTCTGTGGTTTCAATCCGAAGCGTGTGTTCAATGGCTATCTTTTTGCCGGAGCAGGGCTGAACCGTGGTTTTGACAATGACGAAGCAAATGCGCTCGATACCCGTACTTATGAGATGGAATATCTCTGGCAGGAAGGTAAGTTTCTCGTTGCCGGACGTTTCGGTCTTGGTTGCGACCTTCGTTTGAATGACCGCTTGTCTATTAACATCGAAGCGAATGCCAACGCCTTGTCTGATAAGTTCAACTCCAAGAAGGCCGGTAACTGTGACTGGCAACTGAATGCCCTTGTCGGTGTAAGTATCAGACTGGGTAAAAGCTACACTAAAACCGCTCCGGTCTATTACGAACCGGAACCGGTAGTGACGGAACAACCCAAACCGGCTCCTGTAGTAGAACAACCGCAACCCAAAAAGGAAGTGGTGATTGAACCGTTGAAGCAGAATATCTTCTTTGCCTTAAACTCTGCAAAGATTCAGGACGATCAGCAAGCCAAGATTAGTTCTTTAGTAGAATATCTGGAGAAACATTCTGCCGCCAAGGTAAGTGTGACAGGATATGCTGATAAGGAAACCGGTAACCCGAATATCAATATGACTTTGTCGGAAAAACGTGCAAAGAATGTGATTGAGATGTTGAAAGCTAAAGGAGTGGTAGCTGATAGAATTGTTATTGGTTATAAGGGAGATACGGTGCAGCCTTATCAGAAACCTGAAGAAAACCGTGTATGTATCTGTATAGCGGAATAATATTTGTGATTATAACTCTCTTTTCTTAAAAAAGATATTCCCTATTCTCATGTGAGGTGTTTTTTCCCACATTTTTCGTATTCGTACGAGAATCCTCACATGAGATGAATAGGAAGTGCGGGCTTGTGAAAGTCTGTGTTTCCACAATAGACCCCTTTCTTCACTTAAATGTGAAGAAATTGTATCGGGGAGAGTAGCAGCGTAAGACCGTACTTGTGAAAGTGCATCTTATTCTGTCCCCTTAAGAGGATGCCCGCCCTTTTTCCCTAGTGGCATCCTCTTTTTTTGTTTTTACTATACAATTTTGTTTCCGATAAAGGAAGAGGGGGGATATCAAACTTACATTAAATAAGAAAGATGAAGATCAAAGCAAACTTAAAGTTAACCTTTGATCTTCATCTTACAATATGGGATATTTACCGAGCACTCCTCTACAGGTAGACGGTAACAACTATAATGCTTCTATTTTCTCTATGCTCAATCCGGTAGCTTGGAGATGATTTCCAGTGAAACTCCCATCTTTTTCAGGTTTCGGGCAGTTTCTTCTTTGCCTTCTGCACGTCCCTTCTGTTCTGCAAATTCCAGCGTCACGAGATTATCCCGGTACACTTTGATGCTTTCATCATACTTCATCCGCTCCTCTTTTGAAAGCGAAGCGATATCTACGATCTTCTCTAATTTCTCAAAAACCGATTTACGGGCTTTGAATGGCAATCTTTTCAACGTTTCCATATTCTTCAGTACATAAATCCATCGTTCAAAGTCAGTTTCACACTCTTGCTCCTCCTTCGAAAAAGCAGGCAACTCGATAAAAATAAAACGAAGCTTGTCGGAAAATTGTTCGTGCGTGTCACGATCTGTAAGCACAATATCCGTACGAAGCTTATGCGGCAAATTGTCCAACCGGAAGTTCATAAAGAACACACCATATACGGCTTTCAGGTCAAACTTCCATTCGGCTCCTTTCTCACCCTGCCGGGCAACAGTCTTTGAAAGGTAATACAAGGCACGTTCACGAAAGTGTACATGCTGCTTGTTTTGCATCTCTACAATGAATTGCTCTCCATTTTCGGCAGTGCAATATATATCATAGATCACCCCTCGGTCGCCCATATACTCGGGCAGTATTTCCTTATCGAGAAAGGTTATGTCTATTATATGTTTTTCATCTACCAGCAGGTCGTTCAGGAAATCAATTAACAAGTCTTTGGTCATTTCCTGCCCGAAGATTTTTTTAAATCCTACATCGGTAAATGGATTAATAAATTTCGTCATTATTTCTGTTTATTAGTTGTTTGCGACTCCACAAAGATAATGAATCTTCTGTCTGCTTGTTACGATAATGATGATTTTATCTGTCTGCAATTATATTTTGTGGGGAATCCTACTGAAACATACCAGCTTTCTTTTTTGTTAGTTTCATATGCCGGTCATTGATTCACATACCGTCCGGACAACTCTAAAATGAATGAATATATGTGTATCGGATAGCTTTGGTTACGAAAATACCCTTATATTTATCGCGTAATTTATTTAATAGTGATTAAAATGTTAAAAGTAGTAGCATTTATGAAGCAAGTAGCCAAGGGACTACAGATGGAGGGAAACTTTGGTACTGCGCACGTCTACCGTAGCAGTCTCAATGCCATCATTGCTTATCGTGGGAAAGGGGATTTTACATTTCATGAGGTAACCCCTGAGTGGTTAAAAGGCTTCGAGATTCACCTTCGTGGCCGTGGATGCAGTTGGAATACTGTATCTACTTATTTACGCACATTTCGTGCGGTCTATAATCGTGCGGTAGATTGTCGTGGGGCTGTTTATGTACCGCATCTGTTTCGTTCTGTATATACCGGCACGCGTGCGGACCGTAAGCGTGCATTGGATACTGAAGACATGCAGAAAGTATTCACCAAATTGCCGCAGTCGTCCGTCGTGACATCTGACATGCGTCGTACGCAGGAACTGTTCGTTTTGATGTTTCTGCTCCGTGGTCTGCCTTTTGTCGATCTTGCTTATTTGCGTAAAAGTGATTTGCACGACAATGTGATCACTTATCGCAGGCGGAAGACCGGTCGTCCCCTGTCAGTAACGTTGACTCGGGAAGCGATGGTCTTATTAAAGAGGTATATGAACCGTACAGTTCTTCTCCTTATCTGTTCTCTCTTTTGGAGAGCCGTGAAGGGACGAAGGAGGCGTATCGTGAATACCAGTTGGCATTGCGCAGCTTCAATCAGCAACTGTTGTTGCTGGGGCAATTATTAGGGCTGGGCGACAGGCTGAGCTCATACACGGCACGCCATACGTGGGCAACAACAGCTTATTATTGCGAAATTCATCCGGGTATTATTTCCGAAGCAATGGGGCATTCGTCCATTACGGTAACGGAGACGTATTTGAAACCTTTTAGAAATAAGAAAATTGATGAAGCCAATCAACTGGTAACGGATTTTGTGAAACGGATAGTTACTGGATTAATAGCTTGATTATTAGTGCTGTTACTTTGTAGGTAACGGAGCTGAATAGCGTTGCAAAGATGGATATATTTTGGAAAACATGCAAACAAAAATGATATTTTTTCTGATAAACAACTAAAAAAAGACAAATAACACGATAAAACAGCGGATTTCTTAGCATTAAACTTTTGTAGCTTTTAATTTTAGATAATAGATTTCCCTCCCCTCTGCCGCCTCTCAGAAGCAGGGGTAAAGATGTTTCAGCATTCAATAAATGATTTTTCAGTATTAACTACCCTCCTGGGGCAGGTACAAAGGTTTTCCCGTTACCTACAGAGTAACGGGAAAACCTAATATAGTCTGTATGCTTCAAAGTATATTGTGTAAGGTAATTGAAAGTGGAAACAAATTAAGAAAAGGAGGTTTGCACAAGAAATGAAAGGAATAAAACATGAGATGTAGTAAGGGAATTCATAATCCAAAACGAGAAACAATATTTTTATTATTTTTTTAATTTATAAATTAAAAGTTTTTTTATCATGAACAAAAAGTATTTAAGTGTCGTCCTGTTTGGAGCGCTATTAGCGGCTTCAGCGGTACATTTACTTCTTGTAAAGACTACGATGATGACATCAAGGGGTTGCAAGAACAAATTGACAAAAGCGGAAGCACTATTACTGATCTTCAGACTCAGCTGACTACTTTGAAAGCTGCTGCTGAAGCTGCTCAGGCTACTGCTGATGCTGCTAAAGCTGCTGCTGTAGAAGCTAAAACAGCTGCTGATGCTGCAAAAGCTGCCGGTGATCAGGCCAAAGCTGATGCTGCTGATGCCTTGGCTAAAGCGAAAGCTGCCGAAGCTGCTGCTGCTACAGCAAAAACTGAAGCTATCGCAGAGGCTACAAAATTAGTGGAAGCTTTGAGAAACTCAATGCAGGAAGCTATCGACAAGAAACTTGATGTTACTGCATTCGAAGAAGCGTCAAAACTTCTTGGTGCTCGTATCGATGGTATCGAAGCTGGTCTGAGTACATTGGAAAATGGTGCTGTGAAAGAAAATACAGAGGCTATCAAAACTGCTATGGACCTTATCGAAACATTGCAGACAGCAGACGCAAACTTTGCTACAACATTGAAAGAACTCGATGAGTATGTTAAGATAACGCTGGAGGCTAAAATTGATGCTAATGCAGAGGATATTAAAGCAGCACAGGATGATATCAAAGCTGCACAGGATGATTTGGCTGCTTTGTGGAAGGAAATTGATGGTAAAGGCGGTCTGAAAGATTTGATCGGTGCAAATAAAACCGCTATCAGTGATCTGGAAACAAAGATAACAGATGAATTGGATGCTATTAAGAAGAATGTAAAAGACATTCAGGCTTCTATTAAAGAAATCAATACTAAGATTGGAAATATCAATACGAACCTGACTGGTCTGCATACATTGGTAACTTGCCGTCTGTCAAGCATCTCGCTTGCTCCCGACTTGTTCGTTGACGGTATTGAAGCTGTAAGATTCACTTCCTTGCAATATTCTCCAATGGATGTGAAAGATGAAAATGCCAGCATCCCAGCAAAGAGCTATCAATTCTCTACAGCTGCTTTGGCGACTGCTAGCTATCATTTCAATCCGGCAAGCTTTAAGTTGGCAAATGCTGACTATAGCTATATCGACCGCACTGCAGAAGTTGTTGAAACAACTCGTGCAATTGCTGCAAGTAAGTTGGTTGAGATTGTTGGCGAACCGGTTGCTAACCCCGCAACAGGAACTGTTGACTTCCAACTTCTTCGTCTTAATTCTCACACTACTCAGCCGGAACTTGACAGAACGAATCTGATCGCTTTGCAAGCTACTCTGAAAGGTGATGCAATTGATCAAGATGAGAAAAATGCCGTCATTACTTCTCCGTATGTAGCTGTATATGATAATATTTTGGCTGCTGAAGATGTTCGTATCGCTGATAAGGAAACTTTGTTTGAAGGTGGTAATGCTGCTCATTATGCAACTACATTCGATGCTTGTACGAAAGAAGAACCTCGCTACGAGACTCCTTATGATCAAGTATTCGACTTGAAAAAACTGGTTGCAACTTGTCTCAATAATGAAATGTATCTACTGGTCATGATGAATTCCCGATTGAAGCCTATAAACTGTCATACAGATTTGCTGTAGCTACTACGGATTTTAATCTTGAAGAAGGTAAAACTGAAACTAATCAGCAGAAATGGGTTAAGTGTAATGATGTTGAGAAAGGTTTGTTCCAGGCAGAAGGTTTCAATCCGGAAGCATTTGGTCGTACTCCGATCTTGAAAGTTGAATTGGTAGACGAAAATGGCAACGTGGTACGTCGCGGATTTGTGAAAATTAAATTCACTGCAGAAAAACAACCTGATTTCACGGTAGGTAATCCGGCTGAAGAATTGGTATTCAAATGTGCTGATACAGAAGCAACATATACTATTACAGAAGAATATATCCGTGAGAATGTTTATCGTAAGATAACTGATGGTACTAATATTGGTATGAGTCATGAGACATTCTGGAATACATACGATGTTTCTACTGCTGTTGCATCTGTTAAGAAGAATGGCAAACTGGTAACTGGTGTTGATTTCCCGAAAATTGTAGCTGGTGCTACTTCAGTAGGTACAGCAACTAAGAAGGTTGTCTGGTCATTCAAACACGGTCAGCTTGGTGCTATTAGTGCTACTGGTTCTGAATTTGTTGCTACTATCACTGTTCAGAATAAACTGCAATCTTCTAAATATCCTGATGCAATCACATTCAAGTTTGCTGTAAATGTGAAATTGCCGAAAGCTAGCTTAGATGCAGTGAAGAACGAACTGTATTGGCAGACTATTGATGGTGATATGAAGTTCTTTAAGGTGAATGCTGTAGTACCTAATACTCCGGAAGATCCTGCAGACGGATGCCAGATCCATCAAGAACTGAATCTTGCTTACGATAAATATAACGTAAAAGGACTTCCAAATTGTGTAACAGACCGTTATGTTGTAACTAAGACTTATTCTAACGGAGTTGCTACAAGCAAAGTCTTAGCAGGTGTTAAGATCAGTGGAAAAACGATCTCATTGGATAAGAATGATGCTGATGTTAAGCTTGCTTTGAATAGCGCAGGCGGTCTGCAAGCTTCTGTTGCACATATCTATACATTCGTTACAGATATATACCCCCGGTCCCGACAAAAGCTTATCTACTTCTTGTTCAGTTTTTCCGCAGAATGAACATCTGAAATGTTTATTTTCGTCCATATATTTATACTCCTTTATTTAGAGGCTTTTACAATAACCCGTCAATAAGGCCGTATTCCTTAGCCTCTTGAGC
>ERZ860009.879-NODE-879-length-11164-cov-1.471870_pt1 | contig 11164 bp, 12 predicted proteins | sample MGYA00510114_ERZ860009 | MGnify/ENA primary metagenome ERZ860009 (study PRJEB30046, sample SAMN00715177) | human gut metagenome | study: EMG produced TPA metagenomics assembly of the A metagenome-wide association study of gut microbiota in type 2... | reverse complement strand
CATTCGGTATCAACCAAGTTTTACCCTTTTTCATCGCACCAGCAATTCGACCTTCGCTGCATAAGATAGCAATTCGACGCGGTGATATGCCCCAGATTTTACTCATTTCATTTGATGTTAGTAAGCTCATAGCAACCTCCTATCTAACATCTATTATATTCACATATCTGAATATTGTCAATCATATTATTCAGATATAAGAATAATCAGTCGTAATTTAGTTAAAAAATCCGCGCACAGCTTTAGTCCGATAAAATCTCGGCGCACAAAGCTCATTGCGCGGAATTTTTAACACCCCTATTAAAACACTTAAAAATTCTCATATTTTCCTGCTAAAAACACAGGTTCATATTTTGCATAAAAGCCCGGAAACCCGCTTAAACTGAGGCTTTTCGCGAGAGTAAACAAACGGTTTCCACATGCACCGTATTCGGAAACATATCCACGCACTGCACCTTATCCACGACATACCCCCGCGCCAGCGCACCTCCAGATCCCGCGCCAGACTCGTCGGCTTACACGAAATATAAATCATATGATCCACACCATAATTGATAATCTTTTCCAGCGCCTTCGGATGAATACCATCCCTTGGCGGATCGAGCACAATATAATCCGGCCGTTCCTCAATCGTATCGAGCACCTTTAAGACGTCACCCGCCAAAAATTCACAGTTGTCCAGATGATTGAGTGCCGCATTCTCTTTTGCGGCCTCTACCGCTTCCTCGATGATCTCCACGCCCACAACTTTTTTGCAGACCGGAGCGAGCATCTGTGCGATCGTACCGGTACCGCTGTACAGATCATAAACAGTCTTGTCTGCCAGCATGTCCGATTATCCCCGAGGATAAATTCGCGGGCTGTGGAATAAAGCACTTCTGCTCCGAGAGAGTTTGTCTGGAAAAAAGAAAACGGTGAAATCTGAAAACGCAGTCCCAACAGCTCCTCATAAAAATAATCCTGTCCGAAAAGTACTTCCGTTCCTTCGTTTTTTACGACATCCGCCACGCTGTCATTTTTTGTGTGGAGTACTCCTTTTAAGGTTCCTTCCAGGGAAAGTGCCAGAAGTACATCTTTCCATCCGGCTAAAAGCTGCTTTTCTTTTTCTTCGTTTACCGTTCCGGCATGTGGACATCTGCCCTGCTTTTCCAGCAATGCAGCCTCTATCTTTGCACGCTCGTCCGGCTCCTGCTCCTGTACATTTCTCCAATCCTGCGTCGTAGTGATCAGATCAACTAAAATCTCTCCGGTCTTTACTGCCTTTCGCACAAGAAGATGGCGCAGATACCCGGTATGACGCAGTCTGTGATAGAAGGAGATTTCCTGCTCCCTGAAATAAGCGAGCGTTGCCATGAGAATCGCACGGAAATCGCCATCCACGATCCGGCAGTCCTCTACCGTTACAATATCGTAAAAACTGCCGCGCTTGTGCATTCCAAGTGCCAGCGGTCCGTCCTTGTATTCATCTCCAAATGAAAATTCCATTTTGTTACGGTAAGCAAGCACCCGCGGACTGTGTCTGATTGGCAGAAACTCATAAGCACAGGCATCCCCGATCGCCTGCTCTATCATGCCGCGTACCTGTGTCTCCTTGATCTTTAACTGTTCTTCATAAGGCGACTCTGATACGTACATCCTCCGCACTGTCCGAAATGCCGGCAGGTATCTGCGGTCTCCCGTGGCGATTCTTCACGGTTTCCAGAAGCCGTCCTTCCGCTTTTCCTTTTCGTACCTTATTTACTGCAAAGGAAACACGCTGTCCCGGAATGGTATTCTTGACGATGACGCGTTCTCCCTCGTCTGTCATCACAATCCCTTTGTTCGGGAATTCTACGGTTGTTACGTTTCCTTCTGCAATCTGCCCTTTTTTCATTCTTTTACTCCTCATGCATCATTCTGAATCTTATTTTCTTACAGAAAAAGGGACTACACAACTGCAGTCCCTTCTTTCTTCGTTCGGTTTTCTTTTTCTGTGCACCGCTCAAACTGCCTGAAAGTTCTCACGCTTCCGACAATGATTAGTCCTCTGTCTTGTCTGCGGAAGCATCCTTAGACTCTGCAGCCGGCTCATCATCCTCATCCTCGAAGAAGTCATTGTCGAACTCATCTTCAAAATCGTCCTCAAAATCATCCAGATAATCCGGTGTAAAGAAACGATAAATTCCATAGATTGCTGCTGCAACTGCGACAACGATTCCAATCACGGCGAATACAATCACGAATTTGGAAGGTTTCTTCTCCTCTTCTTCCTGTCTCTTCAAAAACTTATTAAGCTTTGCTGCATCCAAAACATCCCCCACTTTGGTAGATGCTAAAATATCTTCTACTTTACTCATGATGGCACTTCTCCTTCCTGCATTTTTAATTACATCCATTATAGCATATCTTTCCCTGTTTTCCTATGAAAAATTTGTTTTATAAAAAATTTATCATATCTTTTTTAATTTTGCAAAGCTTGCAAACATCTTCTTTGTTCCGGCTTTGTCGAAATCTACGGTCACTTCATAGTCCCTGCCCCCGGAAACAATTGCCATGACTTCTCCATCGCCAAATTTGATGTGGCGGACACGATCTCCCACCTGATAGGACAATGCTCCACCCGCGGAACCAAAATCACGCTGGTTTTCCACCTTTGTATATACCGGTTTTGTGGCTTTGGAGGAACGAAGGTCGATCCATATCCCTCTCCCACTTCTTTTCCATATCCGCTTCCACCATAACTCGGCACCGTCCGGAATGCCTTACGCGCCTTCTGAAATGTGGACTGTTCGATGGGTTCTTCCTTTGTCTTTGGCTCATAAATCTTTCCGGAAAGAAGTTCCGGCGGAATTTCCCTGACAAAACGGGATACTTTTCCATACTGTGTCTGCCCCCGCACCATGCGCACACGCGCGGAAGTGATTGTCAGATTTTTCTTTGCACGGGTAATTCCCACATATGCCAGACGCCGTTCTTCCTCGATCTCGGCCTGGGATTATCACTCGTAATAGACATATAACTCGGAAACAGTCCGTCCTCAAGTCCTGCCAGATAGACATTCGGAAATTCAAGTCCTTTCGCACTATGTAAAGTCATAAGTACCACATAGTCACTGTTTTCGTCAAAACTGTCAATATCCGCAACCAGAGCGACATTTTCCAGAAAGCCGTTTAAGGTCGGAGCTTCTTCCCCCTCCGCATAATCCACAGCTTTGCTGATCAATTCGTCAATATTTTCGATTCTTGCCTCTGCCTCATCCGTTCCCTCTGCTTCGAGTTCTCTGACATAACCGGTCGTTTCAATAACTTCCTGCAGCAGATCTGCCACGGAAAGCAGCTTTGCCTTTGCTTTCATAGACTGGATAAACAACACAAACGGCCGGATCTTTGCTGCCGCTTTGCCCAGCCCCGGTACCTGTTCTGCCACACAGAGCGCATCATAAAAACTGATCTCCTGCTCCTGGGCATACAATGCCACTTTGTTGATCGATGCCGCACCAATTCCACGTTTTGGGATGTTGATGATACGCCGCACCGCCAGATCATCCTGCCCATTGTCGATGGTCTTTAAATATGCCAGCAGATCCTTCACTTCCTTACGGGCGTAGAAATTTACGCCGCCAAAAATTTTATATGGAATATTTGCTGTAATAAAACGTTCCTCAAAGAGACGGGACTGTGCATTGGTACGATAGAGAATGGCACAGTCTTTATACTGATACTCTCCTTTGCGTACCCGCCGGGCAATATCCCTTGCCACAAAATCCGCTTCCTCTGCCGCCGTATCCAGCTGCTCAAAGGTGATCTTGTCCCCGGCTCCATTGTCCGTCCACAGACGCTTTTCCTTTCGCCCCTGATTGTTGGCAATCACAGCATTGGCTGCATCCAGAATATTTTGCGTGCTCCGGTAATTCTGCTCCAGTTTGATCACTGTGGCATCCGGAAAATGATGTTCAAAATTCAGAATATTGTAGATATTCGCTCCCCGGAACTTATAGATAGACTGATCATCATCACCTACAACACAAAGATTCTGGTATTTTAAAGCCAGCAGACGGATCAGTTCAAACTGTGCGGTATTGGTATCCTGATACTCATCCACCATAATATAGCGAAAACGATCCTGATACGAGGCAAGCACCTCTTTGTCCAGTTTGAACAGTTCCACGGTTTTCATGATCAGATCATCAAAATCCAATGCATTATTCTGCTTTAACGCCTGCTGATATTCCCGGTAAACCTGGGCCTGTTTTCGTTTCACATAATCGCCTGCCGCGCGCGTCTCAAATTCGATCGGATCGATCAGCTCATCTTTTGCGGAGGAAATAGCAGAAAGAAACATTTTCTCTTTGTACATTTTCGTATCGATTTCCAGACGTTTGCAGATATCCTTCATCAGAGTCTTCTGATCATCGGAATCGTAGATGGTAAAATTGGTGCCAAACCCCAGCCTGTCAATATATCTGCGCAAAATACGCACACAGGTGGAATGGAATGTGCACACCCAGATACTTTCCGAACCATATCCCACCATCTGGTCAATACGCTCCCGCATCTCCCCTGCCGCTTTATTGGTAAACGTGATTGCCATGATATTGTAGGGATTAACCCCGCATTCCTCAATCAGATATGCCGTACGATGTGTCAGTACTCTGGTTTTTCCGGACCCGGCACCTGCCAGAATCAGAAGCGGTCCGTCGGTTGCCATCACAGCCTGCCGCTGTGGTTCGTTCAGTGCATCTAATAAGCTCATATCGTTTCTCCGTCTCTTTCCATAATTCATTATTCGTGTGTCTCATTATATCATAGATAGTCCGAATAGAACATACATTCTTTTGTTTTTTGAAAAAAGCATGAAAATGCCTTGTCATCTAGTTTTTATTACTATATAATGTGATATGAGGTGAAAATATGGACAACGAAGTAAAAGAATTTCTTGCTGCACTGCAGAAGAAACTGGTTTCAATCGATTACATCAAAACGGAAGACATTCCAAATATCGGTTTATATATGGATCAGGTCACGACCTTTATGGACGAGCAGTTAGAAGCCTGCAAACGCTATGAAGATGATAAAATTCTGACCAAAACAATGATCAACAATTATGCCAAAAACAATCTGCTCCCTGCCCCGGAGAAGAAAAAATATTCCAAGGAGCATGTGCTGACCCTGTTATTCATTTACTATTTTAAGAATCTGCTCAGCATCAACGACATCCAGTCCCTGTTAAATCCCCTGACGGAACATTATTTTGGCAACAAAGCCGGATTTAATATGGAAGATGTCTATAATGAGGTTTTTAATTTAGAGAGCACCGAGTCCGAGAAATTATTAAAAGATCTCGGAAAAAAATATGCACTCTCCCGTGAGACGTTCCGGAAATTTCCGGAAAATGATCAGGAATTTCTGCAGAATTTCAGTTTTATCTGTCTGCTCAGCTACGACGTATACATCAAAAAGATGATTATCGAAAGTGTTATCGACAATATCAACAGTCAAAACAGTAAAACAAATAAAAAAGAGAATTCCAAAAAGGAATCCTCCAAAAAAGACACCATTTAATCCAAACGGATGATTGTATTTTCAGGCACAGATGCAGATACGCATCCGTGCCTTTTTTCTATTCCTGTTCCGGATGTTTCTGTGACAGACGGCTGAATACCATCTCATATCCGTCATTTCCATAGTTCAAAGAACGATTGACACGGCTGATCGTCGCTGTAGACGCCCCCGTCTTTTCCGCAATATCAAGGTATGTCTTCTGATCCCGCAGCATTCCCGCCACTTCAAATCGCTGTGATAAAGAAAGCAATTCATTGACCGTACACACATCCTCAAAAAATGTATAACATTCCTCTCTGTTCTGCAGACATAAAATTGCATCAAACAGATGATCTACTGCCTCTGTTTTAAGTTTCTTGCTCATTATGCTCCCTCTTTCCTTCCAAAAATCATGTCTGTATTTTATCATATTAAAGTTTTAAAGTAAACAGATTTCTTGCATTACCCCATTGTTATGCTATAATGTTTAGTACAGTTTACCAAACACGAAAACGAATGGAGAATCTATGATATGAAAAAGATCGGTTATTTTTTTTCCGGCTTTCTGCCAATTTTAACAACAACAGCTGCACAGATACTGGCTTCTTTTTTTATGTTCGGAATCGCAGCTCTGTTTCTGTGTCCGGCCTCCCAGAGCACAGGCTTTGATGCCGATACCATCGAAACACTTCTGACCAATACAGAGTTTAATGCATGCATCATGCTGATTTATACCGTAACCTGCATCGTATTCATGGGAATATGGTATTATCGCTCCTGTGGGGGCAATTATCTTCCAAAACCATCCCTCACGTTTCATCCTCTGCAGTTTTTATCCATCATTCTTCTGATTCCCGGCATGCAGTTCTTTTCCGGTTATCTGACTTCTGCGGTATCTTTTCTTTTCCCGAACTGGCTCAGCCAGTACGAAAAACTCATGGAAACCGCAGGCTTAGACTCCGACATCGGACTGTTCATGTTTATCTATGCCGTAATTCTCGGCCCTGTCTGTGAAGAACTGGTTTTCCGCGGCGTCACCATGCGTCTGGTCCGACGGGCACTTCCGTTCTGGGCTGCCAACCTGATGCAGGCGGTTCTCTTCGGAATCTTTCACATGAACTGGATTCAGGGAATTTATGCATTTGTTCTCGGTCTTGTACTGGGATGGATCTGTGAAAAAGGAGGAAGCATCTATTTCTCAATGTTCTTCCACATCCTGTTCAACTTCTGGGGAACCATCATCGGACCGCTCCTGAACAATCTCAAAGAAACGGATCTTCTGGGAATTATCATCTTTCTCTTTACAATTGTTTCTCTCGTTTTGGGCTTTTCCTTATTCCGCCTGGGAACGAAATGGCGCGATCAGAAAGCGGCGCGCCTTATGGCTGCCCCTGATCATGATGATCATTTCGAAGCAGCTGAATGATCCGGTACTCATAAAACACGGTGATCACAAGGATAGCGGCAATCACCAGCAGACTGTACGCGTCCTTGAGTTCGATCCCGATCACATCTCCCACACACGGAACCATCAGACCGATGATAAACACCAGTTTTACCAGCCGGATCATCCGGATGGAATATTTACGCACCTTTCCCACACACACCTCTTTCGGAAGCCGGTTTATTTTTTCCGGCTGACAGCTTACCAGGCTGAGTCCCACATAGATCAGAACAACTCCTGCAATGTTACAGATAAATTTATATGGCGCAACTTTATAGACAATCCCATAATAGATCTGCAGTCCGATATAGACAATTCCAAGGATCATTCCTATCGCCTCCGCAAAAATTGCCGGAACGGTTAAATCTTCTTTTTTCATCTGCTTTTCTCCATTTCATTCTGTAAAATCATATCCTAATTCTAACACCTTTTTGACTTGAATTCCATAGTTCATGTGCTATAATGAAACACAGAGTAACAATATAACAAAGGAGATCTCATGGAAAATCTTATTTTACCAAAACAATACAAATCAGAACTGAATCTTCATGACACACAGCTTGCCATCAAGACAGTCAAAGATTTCTTTCAGGCACTGCTGGCGCAGAGACTGCATCTGACACGTGTTTCTGCTCCTCTTTTTGTAGACCCGGCAACCGGTCTTAATGATAACTTAAACGGTTATGAGCGCCCGGTTACTTTCGGTATTAAGGAGCAGGACGATAAAAATGCCGAAGTTGTCCATTCTCTCGCAAAATGGAAACGTTACGCCCTGAAAAAATACGGATTTCAGGTCGGAGAAGGCATCTACACGGATATGAATGCCATCCGCCGCGATGAAAGTACGGACAACATTCATTCTATTTTCGTAGATCAGTGGGACTGGGAAAAAATCATTCATAAAGAAGACCGTAATCTGGACTATTTAAAAGAGCCGTTCGTACCGTATATAAGTGTCTTCGCAAAACAGAACAGTATATGGCCATCCAGTATGATTACATTGACCTGATCCTTCCAAAGGAAATTTTCTTTATCACCTCCCAGGAACTGGAGGATCTGTTCCCGGACAACACACCGAAGGAACTGAGTATTATATTACCAAGGCAAAAGGTGCTGTATGTATCATGCAGATCGGTGACACCTTAGAGTCCGGCGAACCGCACGACGGACGTGCTCCGGATTACGAGACTGGGCTTTAAATGCAGATATTCTTGTTTATTATCCGGTTCTTGATATTGCACTGGAATTATCTTCGATGGGTATCCGTGTAGACAAAACTGCGCTGATTTCCCAGCTTGACAAAGCCGGCTGTCCGGAACGCAAGGATCTGCCATTCCAGAAATCCATCATCGATGGAACACTTCCTTATACCATCGGCGGAGGAATTGGTCAGTCCCGTATCTGTATGTTCTTCCTTCGCAAAGCTCATATCGGCGAAGTGCAGAGTTCTCTCTGGCCGGAAGAAACAATTGCAGCCTGCGAGGAACATGGTATTCAGCTCTTATAATTTATTTTACATAATAAAATAAACAAAGCAAAAAATCAAAGAGGAAAAACGAAAAAAACGTTTTTCCTCTTTTTGTATTATCTATCTCCTCTAAATTACAGCTATAAGGTTTCCTCATCCGCCTCGCACATACGATAGCCTACGCCCAGTTCATTTACAATATAATTTTTTTCTCCCGGTCTGGCTCCCAGCTTCTTACGGATATTTACCATATTGACCTGCAGTTTTTTGATGCTGCCCTCATCGTTATACCCCCAGATCTCTTTGATAATGGCTGAGTATGTCATAACCTTTCCCGCATGTTCCGACAATGCTGCAATGATATTGTACTCTGTCTGTGTCAGCTTCACTTCTTTTTTATGCAAGAAAACTCTTCTTGCATCGTAATCAATGGTCAGACCGGAGGCCTTAAATTTTCCACCCGGAAACATTCCGTTTTGCATGCGATGTGTTGTCATGCGAAGCGTAGAACGTATCCGCGCAAGAAATTCATTGGAGCCAAATGGTTTTGTAACATAATCATTGGCTCCCATATCCAAAGCCTCCACTTTATCTTTTTCATCTGACCTGGCAGAAAGCACAATCACCGGCGTCAGGGAATCTTTCCGTAACCGCTTTAAAAAAGTCATTCCGTCCTGATCCGGAAGTCCCAGATCTAAAACAACGAGATCCGGTCTGTGCGAAGCATACATCATCATTCCGTCTTCGCAGGAATATGCCGATAATGTCTGATATCCGTTTGCCTCCAGAAGTGTAGCCACCAGATTGTTAATATGTTCATCATCCTCAATAATTAAAATCTTATATTTATTTCCGTTCATGCCTGTTCCTTCTCCTCCATATCCAGATAAAACCGGAAAAGTGCACCTCCATTTTTCTTATTTTCTGCCTTGATCTTTCCACCGTGCGCTTTGATAATTGTTGCGCACACTGCCAGTCCTATTCCTGCATTGCTCCGTTTGCAATCGGAAGATACCTCATACGGCTCATGACTCCCGTAAAAAACAGATTTTAATTTTTCTTCCGGAATTCCACATCCATCATCCTGTACTTCAAATACGGCTTTGTCCGCCACAAGAAATACCTTCAGTCCCAGGTGCACCATTCCCTTTGCATGCTGCACCGCGTTTTCTAAAATATTGATCAACACCTGCTGGATCAGGATTGCATCCATGGGAATTACCACAAATTCATCTGGAATATCAATTTCAACCTCCTGATCCGGATATCTTTTATGAAACTTTAAAATCACCGAATCAATCAGCTCATCCAAAACCGTAGGTGTCTTAATGATTTTTACTTTTCCACTGTCAAGTTTTGTGATCGAAAGCAGGTTCTCAACCATCCGGAAAAGCCACTGTGCATCCTGCTGGATATCCTGCAGCATCTTTGTCCGCTGTTCCTTCGTAAAATCATTATCCGGATCAAGCAGCGCCGAGCTGGAGCCATAGATCGTGGTAAGCGGAGTCCGAAGATCATGGGAAACCGCACGGAATATGTCTGCACGGATTTTTTCTTTTTCTCTCTCTGCTTCGAGAATTTTATTATACTTTATTTTGGTGGTAAACCCACAGGTAATCAAAGCCATCAGTATAATAATCACTGCCGATGCCATATTCTCCGGTATGGAAAAATTAAAGTGAAAAAATGGAAATGTGAAAGCAAAATTCAATTCAAGAACGCTGAGAATTGCAGCTGCCACACCATACAGATACCCCGGTGTGATCACAGAAGTCAGAAAGACTCCAAAAATAGATACTGCCGGGATCAGCGCATTTTCCACAGTACTGTTTTGTATCCACAAACAGACCATAAAACACACCAGCTGAATCCCGACGGTAATGGCTATATCTCTTATGATATACAATGTTTTTTTCATCCGAATCTTCTTTCTCCTTATCTCTTGCATCCGTATGTTTCATTATAGCATAATGGCGGGTAAAATTCGAATAAAAAATGTATTTTTCTAAGAAATCGTATTCAGTTCCTCCATCCACAATGTTGCACACGCATCACTCGGCATACGCAGATCTCCTCTCGGAGAAACAGCAACAGATCCGACTTTCGGGCCATCCGGAAGGCAGGAACGTTTAAACTGCTGCGCAAAAAATCTGCGGCAGAACGTTTTCAGCCATTTTAAAATAAATGCATTTTCATAAGTTCCCGCAAATGCAATTTTTGCCAGACGATAAATTTTTGCAGGGGAAAATCCCTGACGCAGCATGTAATACAGGAAGAAATCATGCAGTTCATACGGACCTACCAGATCCTCGGTCTTCTGTGAAATTTTTCCGTCTTCCGGCGGCAGAAGCTCCGGAGAAACCGGTGTATCCAATACATCATACAGTGTATCGGAAAGCTGCTTGTCCTCACAGGTATCCGCATAATAACGCACCAGATGCCGGACCAGTGTCTTTGGCACAGAAGCATTCACGGCATACATGGACATATGATCTCCATTATAAGTAGCCCAGCCCAATGCCAGTTCCGAAAGATCGCCCGTACCAATTACCATTCCCCAAGTCTGGTTGGCAATATCCATCAGTATCTGCGTACGCTCGCGTGCCTGAGCATTTTCATAAACTACATCATGCACATCGATATCATGGTCTATATCTTTGAAATGCTGAATACAGGCTTCCTTGATGCTGACCTCACGAACGGTGATTCCTAAAGAATTCATCAAATCCAGTG
>ERZ860009.877-NODE-877-length-11171-cov-1.523390_pt1 | contig 11171 bp, 12 predicted proteins | sample MGYA00510114_ERZ860009 | MGnify/ENA primary metagenome ERZ860009 (study PRJEB30046, sample SAMN00715177) | human gut metagenome | study: EMG produced TPA metagenomics assembly of the A metagenome-wide association study of gut microbiota in type 2... | reverse complement strand
ATGCGAAGTCGTGTGAAGCGGACGCAGCCGCCTGCGGCCTGCTTCGTGAATAGCTTCCAGCAAAGGAACGCCTGCCTTGCGCAGTTCATTGATCGCATCCAGTTTCAGAATAGAGTCATTGATTACAATCCACAGGTCACAATCAGACCGATGGCAGACATCAGATTCAGCGTATGCCCGCATATCCAAAGCAAGAGTAAGGCAAATGCCACATCAATCGGGATTTCCGCCAGTACCAGCAACGGCTGCAGAAAACTCTCGAACTGTGCGGCAAGAATGAAATACATCAGCAGCAGTGAGATCAACAGAATCACGACCAGTTCATCCAGCATCTCCTTGTTGGAGAAGATACTGCCGGAGAAGCCCGTATCCCAGTCCCCTGTTTCCTCCGCCACCTGTTTCACTTCACGCATCAGCCGGTTCGCATCCTGCACGCCGTAAAAGTCGAACGGGACATACTCGCCGTTACGTCCGGAAGTAATACTTTTCAAGTCTTCGGCGGGAGCTACGTTGATCAATTCCCGAAGCGGGATAAAATCGACATTCCCACGGTTGTCCGGTTGCGTCTGCACCAGTGTTTCCTGCAACACCTCGTTCACAGTCTTTTCATCCCCGGCAATGTTGATCGGCAAATATTGCTGATAAGAGTGCAGCATCGTCACACTGTTTTCCCGGAAAGCCGTTTTCAGTACCCGATACAGTTCGTTGTAGGAAACACGGTAGAGCAAGAGTTTCTCTTTGCTGATACTCAGATTCAACTGGTTTTCGAAGGCGATACCTGTCGGATTGATTCCGGTTTTTCGTCCCAGTTCCTGTTCAACGCTACGGATTGCTTCCGCTTTGGGGGCTTCCGCTTTATTACGGGTATAAAATTCCGCCACCACATCCGGTTCACCCGTCACAAAGAGTTTCTCAAATACCGTTTCCGGCGGAGAGAAAGAAATGACAGAGAGCGGATAACGTTCCTTCAGTTTCCGGTATACCGCCTGTTCCAAAGAGGCAATAGCATTGGAAGTCTCCGTACGGAAATAAAGTTCCGCTTCGGAAGAAGACAGTTCCCGTTCCCGATTGAGAATGAAATCCTGTCTGCCGATAGAGGCTGTTTGCTCCAGTACTTCATCTTTCAGTTCCTTGAAAAGTTCATCCACCCGTCGTTTGTTTTCATCCACATGGATATTCTCATTCCATTCTATCCGGGCGATCAGTTCATTTTCCTCGATATCGGGCATCCGTTCTTTGTCTATAAAGAAAAAGAAGAATACGCAAAGCGGAATGGAAATCACACAGAACAGTACACTGAACGTTTTATGGCGAAATACCCAGTCAACACCCGCATCATAGAAGCGGTCCAGCGTGTGATCCTTGATCGGGTTATTAAATTTGAAAGAAAGCCACTTCCATTTCCGGGTGCGGACACCTGTCCGGTAAACCAGCAGATAAAGTACGGGAAGCAGCATGATACCGGTGAGATAAGACACCATCAGTCCTACAGTGACAGAAAAAGCCTGATCAAAGAAAATAGCGCCTGCAATACCGCTCATAAAAATCAGCGGGGCAAAGACAGCAATAGTCGTCAGAGAAGAGCTCAGCATGGGGGTGACCACTTCACTGGTTCCCGTCACACAGGCACGGCGCAAGGAGTATCCCCGTTCACGGTATTGCGATATATTCTCAGTCACAATAATCGAACTGTCAATCATCATTCCCAATGCCAGGATCAATCCGGCAAGAGAAATGATATTGAGAGACATATTGCAAAGGTAGAAAAAGACAAAGCTGATCACGATGGACACCACCATACTGAGTCCGATAACCAAAGGAGACTTTACATCTCCCAGAAACAGAACCGCTACCAGACAAATAAAGAGAAAGCCCAGGGAGAGATTCTGTTGCAGATTAGAGATGGTGTAGTCCAGCAGTTCCGTCTGATTACGGCTGATGCTGAAATCGATCTCCGGGTATACTAACTGAAAATAGGTCATCGTGCCTACCAGCGCCTGCTTCATCTTATCCATGTTCTCATCCGTCTGTTTGATGACGGCAAGGCTCACCGCCCGTTTGCCATTGGACAGGGATACTCCTTTTTCCTTTACAGGTACGACGCTTACTTTGCAGAAGTCTTTTAACTGTACGATGCGGTCGCCCTTACGCAGATAGATATTTTCCACATCCTCCGCCGTACGCAGCAATGTCGAGAATTTAATATTATATTCATAATACCCGTCTCGCACTGTCATGCTGCCCGGTTCCACATTATTAGAAGATAAAGCCGATTCGATATCTCCAATGGAGAGTCCCATCATGGCGAGCTTGTCCTTGTCGGGTACAATTTGTACCTGTCGTTCCAAAATTCCGGTCACGTCCACCATGGCAACTTCTTCAAGCTGCTCTATCCTGCGCTTGATGACAGACTCGGCAAACTCACACAATTCAAGGAAGGATTGTTGTTCCGTAGCTCCGTAAGCACTGTCATTCTTCAGTGTCAGATTCAGATAGAATACGGGAATATCCGTTGCACCGCTTTGATTACCTTCGGGCGTTCCGCTTCTTTCGGAAGATAGTTCATGGCGGCATCTATCTTCTCATTTACCTCGATAAAGGCAAGGTCCGTATTCGTTCCATATTCAAATGACAAGCGGATAATGCCCGCCCCGTCTCTCGATTCACTATGGATATCCTTCAGGGTAGAGACCTGAATCAACTGCCCCCGCAAAGGTTTGAAATCGTGTTTTCCAATTCCCGGGCAGAGGTATTGGCAGACGCCACCTGTACCGTAATCTCAGGAATAGCGATATTGGGAAGCAGTGATATAGGCAGGTAGAGTATGTCACCAGCCCGATGATGAAACAGGCGGTAAAGCCATCAATACGGCAATAGGGCGCTGAATTAAGAATTTTATCATAGATTCATTATTTAATTCTTAATTCTTCATTTAACATAGACTTCCGCCTCATGCGCCAGATTCAGATTTCCGGTGACAATCACCGTATCTCCTTCCAGCAGACCATCCTCGATGCCTTTCTGCGACTTGTCGGAGACGACACATTCTGTCGCATTCTCCAGTCCCGTATTCACATAATTCCACATTGCCTTGCCGTCTTTCAGGGTAAATACCACTTGTTTGCCGGAACGCAATACAACGCGCTCTTCGGAATAACCAGCCGCTCTCCCAGCGAACGGCGGACACTTACCCTTACATTCATTCCGCTGAACAGTTTTCCTCCCGCATTTACCAATGCTTTCACTTTCACCATGCCGTTGGCATCCACCAATGGATTTATCTCTGATACACTGCCTTCAAACGCATCTCCTCCGGCATAAGGAGTAATTACCACTTTATCTCCCATCCTGATAAAAGCAAGTTCATTTTCCAGCACTGTGAAATCAGCTTCCATTCCTTTGGAATCAATAATAGTACAGAATGCTTCAGAAGTATTTGCCGGATTATAAGGTTTCGAAAATAAATTGGCTACCACACCGTCAAAAGGAGCAATCAACGTAGCATGCTCCATCTCTCTTTTCGCCAGTTCATACTGGGATTTCGACTGTTCATACCCGCTTTTTACTTTGGCGATTTTCATTGTTTCGGCAGGGACTTTACTAAAGTCGTCAGAAGAATATCCCTGCCCGATCAGTACGTCTTTCAATTCCAGTTCGGCTTTCAGCAAAGCATCTTCCGACTGGGATAACTTCTGTTCCAGACGGAATTTATCCAGATCAGCCAGCTTCTGCCCTTTCTGTACACGGTCGCCATTCTTCACATAGATATGAGCGATGACTTCACCGGTTTCAAAACGCAGATCGGCTTTGCCACGGGCACTGATTTTGCCGTTACTCATCAGTTCGTGATGAAAATCACGCTTCTTTAATATCTGAACAGCTACTTCATTCTTCGTATCCGGAAGGACTGTGGAGACACCTTTCTCTGATTCATCTGCAGTATTCTTCTTGTCGGAACAAGAGAGCGTCATCATACATGCAAGGCACAATAAAATCCATGTAGAATTATTTTTCATCGTATTTATTGGTTTGTTTATTCTAATTATCTCACATATAATTTCTTGTATACTGTATGTAAGTTTGTATCATGTTTGCCAAATTTAGACAAAAATATCTAATAATCAAGTTTGTACAGTCATTTTTTTTCTTCACCCATTTATTTTAGCAGTTTCACTTCTTCTCTCATCTCCCTTATTGCAGTCGATTGTACCTTTGGTTCCTTCGTCAATACAATCTGAACCGCCTGTTTTAATTTCTCCGGATGTCGATATTCCGGTTCCGCATAAAGCTTTGCCAACAAGTAATATGGATAAATTCTTCCCGGAAGCCGATGAGTAGATCGTATGAAATACTCTTCAGCCTTTTCATATTTTCCTATAGCCTGATAATTCTTTCCTATTATGTTCAAAATCATAGGATCGCAACTATGTGCATTGCCTCTTTCAAAATTGCTGTAGAACTATTATATTCTTTCAACTTATGTAAAGAATGTCCATATTCAAACAAAAATGCTCCCCTATCATTCAATTCCGGATAAATTTTCTCATACCCTTCTTTGGCTAAACGAAATGCGCCTATATTATAGTGCATTTTATACCTAAACCATTCTTCACAAGCATTATACTGATTATATTTCCAATAGTAACTTCCCAATAAAGCAATCATTATAATAAAGAACAATATTTGTAACCGTGAAGAACCCACTACACAAGCAGCCAATAAAAAATAGAATGCTATAGCAAATCCGGGTATTTGCATTGGATAAGATGAAAATGCAAATACTAAAACAGAAATCAAACCAGCACATGCACTTAGTCTTTTCTCTGTTATTCCTATCCAAAGGCAAAAAACAATAATCAATAACACAACCAATAGAAATAAGACTCCATATTCTACAGCTATTTGCAGATATTCATTAAAAGCGTATTCAGGACTTCCAGCTACTAATTCTTCTGTAGATGTAAACTCTTTTTGGGAGAAATATTTTTCCTGAGCCATTCCATAAGCCGATGCAAAGTTTCCAGTACCATGTCCAAGGAAAGGTTTTTCCACAATAGCCATAACACTCACTTTCCAAATTAACAGACGTCCATTAGCCGAATCTACTTTTAATTGAAAAAGAGAATAACCAACTATTATCAATACCATTCCCCCGGCAATAATAGCCGGAAATACTCTTTTCTTATATTTTCGGCCTATCTTCCTTAAACTAGTTCCCCATGAACGGTATGTAGCATATACCCATATCCCAAAATTGCAACAGCCATCCATGCCGAACGGCTCATACCTGCCGGTAAAACACAAAGAATTAACAGCAAGACTCCTAAAGCCACACAATATTTACTTTGCTCGATCCAAGTACGTTTCTTCACCTTTTTTAGATTCAACCATTCACTCAAACAAATAGGAAATACCATTGCTAAGTATCCGGAATAAGGCCCCGGATTGTAGAAAGAACCTGTAAGCGCATATAATGAATGATTAGAAACAGCTAAACCGTATATCTGCCTTAATCCCCAAACAGCTTCAACCCCACCTAATATAATAAGAGACCAAACGACTGATAAATAAAAAGTATTTCCCTTTTTATCTAAACATAAAGAAATAAGACTACATATTACAAATACAATAGTCACACGCCCCAAATATAGCTTCTGATATGCCATATCTCCAACCGCAATAGTATAAGATGAAACAGTCACAACACTTAAAAGCGCAATGACTCCAAACAGCATTAATAAATGAACGATATATTTATTCTGTAATAACATCTTCTATCATCTCCCATCTTTATTTGATCTTCATTAAAATCCGTTCCCAACGTATCTGATCGGTATATTTTTCTTTTGAGTTCCAAATACGGGTAGCTTTACCTACAATATATTCTTCCGACAACATTCCCCAATAACGGGAATCTTGTGAATTCGCCAAATTATCACCAGATACAAAATAATAGTTCTTTTCAAAACGGTATTGATGAATAAGGCTATCACCAATAAGCACCTATCCTTCTTTTAGTTCTATTTTTTCTTTTGTTCCCATGCGATCAGTTGTCTATATAAAAAATATAAGATTAATTGAATCTAATCCCTCTATTATCTCCTTCTAGCTAATAATTGTAATCCACAAATATGTACCACATTACATCGGCATAATTCAATATAGAGTAGGTAAATCATTCTCTTGTATAATTTGTCCTCAAAGCCATATATCGAAACGGCAGGTTCGAAGCTCGTTATCAGGTTTTTATGATACCTAAAGTCCCTTCCACTAGAACAGAGGACGGGTCTGTAACTTGTATCCCTATGCCATTTCTCAATTTTTTATTAAAGCAGAACGACTGTACAAATCAACTCTCTTCCTATACAATATTTTGACGTTTACTCAAGAATGGCACATTTCTTTAAAATCAAAGGGACGTTGTTTTGAAGAAACGTGCCATTTTTGAGTCTATGTCAGTACAATTCAATGTTAATAAATCGTAAAATCACCTCCATCATTTCGAAAAGAATGTAAACTAATCATCAATAGAAAGACATTTCTTAATAAAGTCATCTAATTGTTTTATATCTTGTGATATTTGAATATACACGCATCTCTTATTCGACAATTATTATCAACAATTATCATAACAGGAGTCGGTATATACCTCAATTCTTTTCTTATTAAATCATTCTTGTCTTTATAAATAAACCCTCTATATGAATTCCTTTTTTGAGTAGACGTAACTTCATGAAACATACTTACAATTACTTTTACATATTCTCTTTTTTTTACTATTATCAATGAGGTTTACTATTTCAAAGCCTTTATCTATGCATGTCTCACAGTCATAATAATTAAAAATATATACAATTACACACTTTTCAGCTCCCCCACTACAGAATCCAAAGAAAGAATTTGCCTTCCTTTCAGCCTATCAACATCCTGATTCAACAAAGATGAAATATTTTGCTCTACCATTTTATTTTTTTTATTGCTATTACAATTAGGAAACAAACAAAGAAAAAAACTAAAAAGGCATATTAATCTTATATATTTCCATAGCACACTGCTCATAATTCATTGCATAAATATAATTTTCATTAGCACAAATCGTATTATATATTTTACCAGGCAAACGACAAACATAAGATGGGGTTAAAGCCGAGTCTAGAACAAGAATAGTATTTACTTCATATCCTTTTTCCCAAGTAGCACACAACAAATATAATTTATCTTTATTCCAATAAGCATCGCATAAATATGTAAAAAAGCTTCTAGAAGATATATTTTTCTGCTTTATATAAGATAGATTATTTTTAATAATATTAATATCTGAGAGATCACATGAAGCAAGTAGTCTATTTTCATGCAAATCATATTTTTCTATTACAGGATAACTTGGACATATAGCATACAAACAATCTTCACCTTTTACTAGATGGCGTTGATTACGTAATATATTCATATCTGTATGTTCAGTTATAGAAAATACCTCCCCACAAAATTGTATGTCGCCACTATTTATACGGTCCCAATTTCTTTCAGTCTTAACATAACATGAACTATCAGTCATTGTTGTTGCATAAATAGTGTCATTTTCTATAAAGAAACGAAATTCATTACATGTTGGAACCGATACTGATTCTATGAATCCCTTCCCATCATAAAATTTCAAAGCCATTGAACCAGCATCTAAGATACCAATAGTATCCTTCTGTACATAAAATCCTGTTGGCGATACCACTTCTTTAGGGCCTTCTCCAAATTTGCCAACAGTATAGAAAGTATCTTTATCAATATCCAGAATAGCGACATCAGCCCTTGACGGATCAAACATATAAAGTTTACCATCCTCAAAATATAAGCATGAAATACTCTTAAAAAAAGTTGAATCAGGATAAGTTCTAAAAGAGGAAAATAGAGAACATTCAAGTTCCATTAAGTTTCTTTCCTCTTTGCAACTCATGATATTAAACACAAATAAAAGAGTACAAATACACAATATAATCAGCCTCATTTTTCTATTTATTTAGCAATATGTTTTCAATCCGTCACATTCAACCCATCGCTTCTCTTTTATTATGATAGTGCCACTCTTATCAATCCCTCGATGACATTTTTCAGTCCCCGTACACTTAACTTCACCGTCTCTTTGGCCCGACGAATTTATACAGTCATAACTAATAGAGCATGTAGCTGTTCCGGTCTCAGGAGTTCCCAAAGCTTCAATATTAACTATATCCATTAAACTAAAAGAGAATTAGTCGAGCTTTTGCTACAATAAGCCCATGAATACACACTAAAAACAGCAACACAAATAGCTAGCAATACATTTACTTTTTTCATAACACTAATTTTTAAATAATAACTATAATATAAATACATATTTTTCAATAAAAAAACAGGATTCAATAAACTTTTCATCCAATCAATACGATTGAAAAAACAACAAAATAGGAAAATTCTTATAAGCCTCTCTGACATTTCATCAGAGTGACACAATATTAGCATATTCTATTTTCCATAATTTATTATATTTCCATCCATTATTTATTTCTAAATCTTAGCCAATTCTCTTCATTATCCTTTTCCAACGCACATTCTCTGTATACCTTTCTTTTGAATACCAAACCCAGGTAGCTTTACCTACAATATATTCTTCTGGCAACATGCCCCAATATCTGGAATCCTGCGAATTAGCCATATTATCCCCCGATACAAAATAATAGTTCTTTTTAAAGCAATACTGATGAATAAGACTATCACCAATAAACACCTGTCCTTGTTTTAGTTCTATTTTTTTCTTTTGCTCCCATGCGATCAGTTGTCTGTATAAAAGATAAGTAGTATGGTTCATTATTACAATCTGATCCTTTTGTGGGATAGGCAATGGCCCGAACTCTCGAATATTCCATCCTAGCCTTTGATCATAAGGAAATGTTCCTACTACGATTCCTTGTTTTTCCGGTTGCTGTAGTCCGGCAAGATATTGCTGAGCTTCATAATTTCCCAACTGTTCGCGACATCCACGCACTTATAAAATCCTCCTCTGATTTCCAATGTATCCCCAGGCAAAGCTATACAACGTTTCACATAATACTGCATTACGTTCATCCGGATGCTATCCCACCGATTCATCTGATAAGGAAAATTAAAAACCAGTACATCATTTCTTTTAAAATGCCCCAATCCCGGCATCCGGTAAATAGTAACATCTTTGTTATCCAAAGCAGCAAACACATTAAACAATCTGGCTCCTTTTATCATTTTATTAACCAATATTCTATCTCCATCTTTTAATGCAGGTCCCATAGAATCTGATGGAATTTTAAACGATGTGAAACAGAATAACTGTACCAAGAACAAAATTACTATCATGCAGAATATCATGAATATTAAATTCTCTATTATTGCTAGAAATTTCTTCACTTTATTCATATGCATCCTTTAGTTGAATCAATTTATGATAAGCCATCAATCCCAGCACACATTTCACACGTTTGTCATTTGCATCTAATAACTCAATAGAAGGAAGAACTTCACCTTTCATCTTTTCTTCCAGATAATTTGCCCACAAACACAAATGACTCCAATGCAATTCAGCATAACTGAAATCTTGTTCTGCCTCCACAATAGCAACCGTCATCACCAACATATTTGCAGCAGCCTCTTCAGCACAATTATCCACTTTTATTTGTTTGCTTGCAACCGGATATAATCCAATATCGTAAGGCGGATATTTTCTTTTCCAATGTTCATCTTCACAATATTCAAATATTGGATTTAATAAACTTTTCATCCAATCAACACGATTAAAAAATAACAAAGCAGGAAAACTCCTATAAGCATCTCTAACATTACCCAAAGTATCTCCGAAGCAGAATGACTTATTATCCGAAGATAACACAAACCTATGGGAAGAAATAAAATTACGATATGAAGGAAGAATCTGTTCTGCAAATGTCTTATCACCCACTTGAAATGCTTTATTATTCCACAGATTATCCAATTTATTACATTCTTCCTTAAGTTTCTGATACCTGTTTCCAACAGCCTTCATTAATTCTTTAACCTCTCCTTTTCCATTGTCATTCCAAAGAGGTTGTAAACGCTCACCAATATATTGTATCCTCTGCCCTTCTCCGTATCCTATTAACAATATGCCTTTATTTCCATTTTCTGCACACAACTTTTGAGACAGAACAACATGACTATCATCGCATGAAAACGATGTTCCATCCGCCGTCAGACCTAAATATAAACTATCAGACTTGACAAACCGCCACTCTTGTTCAACCCAACTATCAATCTTCCTCCTACCAAACATCCATTCCATATCCACATCGAACAAAATTTCCACCGTATGCTCCTTTTTATCTTCTGAACGAACTTGATAGGAAAGGAAACCGACAGGCCATCCTGTCATATTCCACTTCTCTGACAAAGAAGGTGAAACAAAATCAATCTGAAGTTCTACATCCCCACATTGAAATACATAATGAGTTTGAGTAGCTTGTACATCTATTTGCTTCAATAGGGCCGTATCTGCTTCACTATAAGTTTTATTTTCAATATACAGACCAAAATCTAACAACGCAGGGCCTCCTGTATTACATCCATAAGCTGCCAAAACATTTGTTCCATTACCAATATGAGCAATAGCTTCATCTGTTAAACGTCCACATTTCGTTTGATATGTTATTCCTTTTTCAAATAAAAAATCTCCATTCCAAAAAAGTTTTATCTGATCATCGCAAATATAACAGACGTAAATTTTATGCCCTTCCAAAGCATCTTTATTATCAATCTTAATATGCCTGCGGACATATATATTTTCCGCCCCCCAAGCGGTACGATCTTAGAATTTCCTTTTACAGGTCCAAAAGCTGCATTTCCTTCTTTCCAAAAAGAATCATCATATTCCTTTTGCTCCCACCCTTTTCCTGGAAACAAATAAGAATATTTCCCTGACCAACTGACGCTGTCATTTGCAAGAGAAGCTATAGGGGATATACGTAAAGAATCTTCCCCCATAAAACGATAGGTCCTACCATCTACCTGCAAAATCCCTGTCATTGGAAATATCTTTCCAGACTTCAATCGTAGATAATGTTTATTCAATGTATTTCCTGCCATTTTTATAGAGAATTCCGGCGTAATCGCCAGTAACGTATGCTCATCAGGAA